>ERZ1026862.508-NODE-508-length-26114-cov-14.223301_pt1 | contig 26114 bp, 18 predicted proteins | sample MGYA00380161_ERZ1026862 | MGnify/ENA primary metagenome ERZ1026862 (study PRJEB33269, sample SAMEA4719797) | human gut metagenome | biome: human-associated habitat; feature: organic feature; material: feces | place: Cameroon | collected 2013-10 ... | reverse complement strand
TGCTCAGGATGTTATAAAAGTTAAAATTTATAGGGTTGCGGAATTAAGGATATAGGGGCTTGTAACATAAACCATAATTAGACTTGCCTAGATGTTGTTTTAAACATGAACCATAATACCTGGAGTTATTTTGATACCTGGTAGTTGTATTAAACATAAACCGAGATTTCTGGTGGTTGTTTTTAAACATAAACCAAGATAACTGGTTGTTGTTTTTAAAATAAACCAAGATAAACCCCTGTCATTTTCTTCAGCAGAGCTTGCCATATGAGCCTTGCCCAGCCTTTACGAGAGTGTGACTCTCGACAGTCTGAGCAAGACTCATATGGCAGAGGCGCTCCACGCCTCTGAAGAAAATGACAGGCAATAAACATAATAAACCGTTGCTGGAGATGCATTATCATAGGAACAAATCAAAATATCAAAACATCAAAACTTAAGCAGAACTAATCAAAAGATGAGCAAACATAATAAACCGTTGTTGGTGATGCATTATCATAGGGACTAATCAAAACTTAAACAGAACTTAATCAGAAAACTTCACTACTGTCCACGAAAATCCGTTAACATTTGCTCAAACACATTGTAGATAAAGAGGTTTTCCTACAAAAAGGCACTCGGAGGTTTTGAAACTGCTATCTTTGCAAGAACTTACAATTTGTAAGCATCTACAAATTCAAGGCAGTTATGAATCAAGGTCGATATGTATTCACGCAACTTGTGGATTTTCTTCCAAGGAAGAACTTTGAGTGGTTAGTAAAAAAGTATGAAGGTAACAAATATGTAAAGAGTTTCACTTGTTGGAATCATCTGATGGTTCTTCTATTTGGTCAGTTGTCCAATCGTGAGGGATTACGAGATCTTATTGTGACCATCACTCCGTTCAAGTCAGCGTTCCACCATCTTGGTTTTGGAAAGAATGTCAGTAGAAGCAATTTGAGCAAGGCTAATGAAATACGCGAAGTCAAGATATTTCAGGAGTTTGCAGACAAGATGGTTTCCATAGCAAGAGAGAAACGTGGAGTCGTCAAGGACTTTTTCATATCGAACAATGTCTATGCGTTTGACTCCTCAACAATATCATTGTGCCTTTCTGTATACTGGTGGACTAAACTGCATCATGGGAAAGGAGGAGTGAAATTGCATGAACTGTATGATGTGAAGACAGACATTCCGACATTTTCTGTCATTACTGACGCTTCGGTTCACGATTCCCAAGTGATGGAGCTAATTCCCTATGAGAAAGAGAGTTTCTACATATTTGACAGGGCGTATATGGAAACTAAGAAACTTTATATCATAGAAGAAGCAGAAGCTTACTTTGTCGTGAGAGAGAAGCATAAAATGTCGTTTGAGATCATCGAGGATAAAGAATACAACAACTCTTCATCTGGAATTATGGCTGACCAAATTATACGTTTCAAGGGGCACAAGACTATGAAGCAATATCCAAATCAACTTCGACGAGTGGTATTCTATGACCATGATGGTAATAGGACATTTGTATTTTACACGAACAATTTTGAAATTACAGCGGAACAGGTTGCCCTACTTTACAAATACAGATGGAGAGTAGAACTATTCTTCAAATGGTTGAAGCAACACCTGCGCATCAAAGAGTTTTATGGAACCTCGGAGAATGCTGTGAAAATACAAATCTATGCAGCTATCATTGCATATTGTCTTGTCGTTATCGTACAAGAAAGTATGGGGCTAAAGCTTCAAACTTATGATGTTCTAAGAATTTTAAGCACGGCATTGTTGACTAAAATGCCGCTGTGTGACTTACTCGTTGAACAGAAAGAGGAAGAGTCTACTGAAGGAAAATACCAGCAGCTCTGCCTCAATTTTGATGGGTAACTATCAATTTGTTACTTTTTGAAATGTTAAAGGATTTTTGTGGACAGTAGTGAGAAAACTTACACCATGATGTTAATGCATCGCAAACAGAGTTTTTGTTTAATGCGTCTCAAGTTAAGGTTTTTAATGCATCTCAAGTCAAGGTTTATAATGCATCTCAAGTTAAGGTTTATTTTGTTTATTGCCTGTCAGTTGTCTGAGAGGCGTGTAGCGCCTCTGTTGGGGTGGATTGTTCAGACTGTCGAGAGTCACACTCTCGTAAAGGATGGGCAAGCCACACCAACAAGCTCTGCTCAGACAACTGGCAGGGGTTTATTTCGGTTTATTTTTAAAACATAAGTAAAAGACACAAGCAAAAGAGTGTCATACTGATATTTTCCACTATGATTTATCCATTGAGCCATAAAAAAAGATGGAGGAAAAGAGAAAACGAATAGAATGAACTAAAATGAACTTGTTTGTTAAGTATATTTTTAATATCTTTGCACACAGAAGACAGTATTCTGCCATCATCGTGCCTCAGCGCATAGACACCCGCTTGCCACTAATAGAAGTGGTGATGGAGGGAGTATCGTATATATGCAATAGTCGTTTCGTATTTAAGCCAGGCATGGAACATCTTGTCAACGTGGTTATAGACAAGAATGCCAACCAGACAAAGATTGATATCAATGGCAGTACTACAAAATGGCAATAAATGAAGAAGACAATATTCATATTATCATTAATAGCAGTTTTGATTACTATATGGGCGACAGTATTATTGCTGTCGCCCTCAATAGTTTTCAAGGATAACGACACCAAAAGAAGATACGGAATAAGCGAGGGACTGGAATTGGTGGAGATATACAACAACACTACGGGCAAGAGATATGTGGTGGAAGATGCCTACGGCAAAGAGCTTTTCACCATACCATTGCGCAACTGCCAAATAGACACTCGCTATCGCAATGGGCAACTACGATTTAAAGAGCTGACCACTCAGCGCGAAGGCTACATAGATGGCGAAGGTATAGTGACCTTTACATCGACGGCTGCCGACAGCAAATTGCCAAAAGATGTGCTGACAGCAACAACAATAGCTCAAGCCAACCCTAAGAACAACAACAATGCAGAGAGCAAGTACCCAGCGACAGCGAAAAATAAAGGTGCAAGCGCTATACCACAGGTGTCGCTACAGGCTATGGCTAAAGACAACCCATTCTACAAAGAGGCTGCAAAGGTGCTGAAAGGAAAGATGAGCGTTGACGACGCCAAGAATCGCAGAATGATACTAAACTATTGCGAACACTTCCGCACCGCCTACACCACCAAGGATATCGACTTTCTGCGACAGGTGTTTAGCGACAAGGCACTAATAATAGTTGGCAACATGGTGAAACCTGCTACCGACAACGGAAAATGCCAAGCTGGAGGCAGCAGAGTGACCTACGCCATACACTCAAAGCGCAATTACCTGTTGCGACTGACGAAGGTGTTTGACGCAAACAAGAATATCGACGTGAAGTTTTCCGACTTCCGCATAATGCGCCACCCAACGATGGACGGCATATATGGCGTTACGCTACGCCAACACTATAAGAGCGACAGATATAGCGACGACGGCTATCTGTTTCTGTTATGGGACTTCAGAAACAAAGCCATGCCACTAATACATGTGCGCACATGGCAACCTGCCGATGCAATAAACGACAACAACGAAATTATAAACATCCAGGATTTTAATCTTGAATAATTATGAAACATCTGATACAACTCATACTGCTGATAGGAATTATATTTCCATCAAAACTCATGGCACAGGAATTTTCTGTGGCAAGCTTCAGAGTGCTGCCAAACGATGTTAGCGCATTTATCAATGTGGTGTACGACCTGAATGATGATGCCTGCGCATTGGTAAAGGTGGTGGCGCCATCCGACTTCGCTTTCTCTACACCCTTGGGAATAGTGAAGCGCAAGGATGAGGTTGGAGAAATATGGCTATATATACCGAAAGGCAGTAGGATGATTACACTGAAACACCCAGAATGGGGAGTGATGCGCGACTATAGGTTTGAGAAACCTCTGGAGAGCCACATGAGCTATGAGCTGCGACTAAACCTGCCATCGCCACTGATAACAGAACTCCACGACACCATAGAGACTATAAAGACCGACACTATAACCATAGAGCGTATGCAACCAAAGGTGCCACTGGCTATCCATGCCCTTGCCACCATGGCTATGCACAAGGAGGGACCTTCGTATGGTGTATTCTTTGCTATGTTGCGCCGAAATGGTTTATTCGTGCATTATAGTAGCAACATGAAGAGCTTGGGCAACACCAGCGGCACATGCAAGAAAGACGGAAGTATAGACGGTGACAATGTGCGCCCATACTATTCGGGCAACACCCAACATAGCAACTACACGATAACAGCCGGAGGAATACACAATATATATCGTGGCTTCTGCCTGTTTGAGGGTATAGGCTATGGCAAATATGCTACTGCATGGCAACTAAGCGAAAGCGAAGGAGGCAAATATCTACGAAACAAAGGACTGAGCCACGAGGGCTTCACTGGCGAAGTGGGCATTTTGGCATCGGTAGGAAAAATAAGTTTTTCGGCTTCTGCCATCACCATCACTGCCAAACAATGGCAAGCGTGTATAGGCATAGGCATCAAACTATAAGAAAGGAAACTACAGACATGAAATTATACACCTCAACCAACAACATATTATTATCATGTGCGATATGCCTGTTGACAGCATGTAGCAGCGAGGATAAGCCAACAAACTTTGAGCCTCAACTGCTCACACTACCAGCAACAGACATAATGCGCAATTCGGCAACCCTGAATGGAGCGGTAAGCTTGGAGGGATCTACAGACATGCCATCGCTATCGTTTCGCTATGGCACATCGACAGATATGCAAAATGAAACTCCAACAGTGAAAGCCAAAGGCAACGAGGCGGCATATAGCATAGATGGACTGACGGCTGGCACCACATATTATTATATGCTACAGGCTACAAATGGCAGAGTGACGCTGAAGGGTGAACCTCTATCATTCACCACCATGCCTAACAATAAGCCATCGGTATCAAACCCTGAGGTGTTGAGCTACGGACCAACGAGCGTAATCTTAGGCTACGACATAACATCAGACGGTGGCGAAGATGTAATAGAAACTGGATGCTATTATGCTAAAGCCGATGATAACGATGACGAAAAGCGAAAGATAATACTGGAAGAATATACCCCAGGAAGCCACAATCTGCAGATTTGTATAAACGCATTGAAGCCATATACAAACTATCAGTTTTGGACATACGCAACAAACAGACCTGGCGAAACTGTGAGTGAACCAATATCTTTCACAACCACAGATGCTATAAAGCTGCTGGAGGCAGGAGTGTTGAGGTCTATCATCAATGATGGCATCTATGACTTCACAAAGCTGACTATAGCAGGAGATATCAATGGCGACGATATAGTGTTGCTACGACAAATGGCTGGTATTGATGCTGACAATGCTGCCACACCAGGAAAACTAAGCGAACTGAACTTGGCTGAAGCCCACTTTGTGGAAGGAGGAGCACCATTCGGACCATATAATAGATTTACTAAACACAACGCTGTTAGTCAAGGTATGTTTGCATACTGTCCACGCCTGAGCAAGATAATTCTTCCTACCAACGCTACAAGCATAGAGAAGGATGCCTTTGAGGGATGCACAGCTCTAAGCAGCATAGAGATTCCGGCAAACGTAAATGAGATATTGCCATCGAGTGGATGTAGCGGACTGGAAGAGATTGATGTGTCGAAAGCTAATGTTCACTTCTCGAGCTTTGATGGTGTGTTGCTGAATGCTGATGCCACCAGCATAGTGTGGTTCCCATTAGGAAAGAAGGGCGACTACATTCTGCCAGAAAGCATAACCAGCATCGGCGACTATGCTTTTAAGGAATGCAATATCGAGAACTTCATTCTGCCCGACGCACTAACAAATATAGGACAAGGAGCATTTATGAACAGCCATATAAAGGAAGTGAGCCTGCCCGACAAACTGAAGAGCATACCGACAGGAACTTTCCAGGGATGCAAGGAGCTGAAAATAGTGAGGATGGGAACAAAGACTGAGCTGATATCAGACTATGTATTCGACAACTGTCCACTAACAGATATATACATCGATGCTCCTACCCCACCGGTGTGCACATCAAAGGCTTTTGCCACAAGTGGCGAAGACTTCTTTAAGACATGTACGCTACATGTTCCGAAAGGCAGAAAAACTATGTATAGATACAACAGCAATTGGGGACAATTCCAACGTATCAGAGAACAATAAAAAGACTAAAAGCTATGACAAATCCTGAAATTGAAGAGTTGAAATCACTCGTAGAACAAAAATATGGTAAGCTATTGGCTACTACTACCGACTTTGAAGAATTTACATTGCATCTGGAAAAGGCAACAGGAAAAACGGTGTCGGCATCGACTCTAAAACGCATATATGGATATGTTGGCGACAGCCATAAGCCTCGTGTGAACACTCTGGATGTGCTGGCAGAATATCTGGGCCATAAAAACTATATGGAGTATGTGAAATGGTTGAAGACAAGCGTGAAATACAACTCATCGTATTTCAAGGCTTCGCAACTAATAAGCAACGAACTGAAGGTGGGGGCAAAGATTTCTATCGGCTGGAGCCCTAACCGCATGCTGAAATTGAAATATTTAGGCAATAGCCTATACGAAATAATAGAATCGGAAAATAGCAAGCTAATAATTGGCGACCGCTTTAGCACAGGATGCTTCATAAAGGAGCAACCGCTATACTTGCCATATGTAGAACGCAAAGGCGAACGCACCTCGCCTTTTGTGGCAGGAAGAAATGGTGGGCTGACCGTAATAGATATAGAATACAATGGTGCCGAATAGAAATATGACGAACAAAAACAACGATACAGAGACACTACAGGATTCGGAGACGTCGGGATTTACTACAGACTTGAAACAAGAGATTGTAGATACTGACCCAACGCTTGACAATTGCGGATTTAAAAATATCACCGAATTCTATGTCTCAGCCTCAGGCCATACTCGGTTGTTTACTGCGACGAAATATGGTAAGCGCTTCATGCTGAAATGCTTGAAGAAGGAATTCCTATATACTCCTGTATATCAGCAGGCACTGAGCAAGGAGTTTGAAATAGGACTGCAACTCGAACACCCCAATATATGCCGAACGATAGAGTTGGAGCATATAGGGGGAATGGGGACAACTATAGTAATAGAATATATAGATGGCGATAATCTGCAGACTCTTATCAACAGACAGCAAATATCACCAACATTGGCAACAAAAATAGTTGATCAGCTGATGGACGCATTGGAATATATGCACAATAAGCAGATTATTCATCGCGACCTGAAACCATCGAACATAATGATTACACACAATGGACAGAACGTGAAGCTAATAGACTTCGGACTCTCTGATAGCGACTCGTTCTATGTACTGAAAACTCCAGCTGGCACTTCTGGCTATATCGCTCCAGAACAGCTGTTGCCAGAGGCAAAGCCGGAAGCAAGGGCAGACATCTATTCATTGGGATGTGTGATCAACGATATCGCTAATGCCACGAATAGCAACAAACTGAAAAAAATGGCTGCGCTGTGTACTACTCGCGACATCAACTTGCGCCCACAGAGCATCAACGAACTGCGCAACCATTCGTTCAGCTCGGTGCGCTCGATAATAGCTATCATCGTGCTCGCCATCTATTGTCTCATCATGGCTGGCTTCATCGCTTCTATATATTATAATAGGAGTAAGCAAGCCGAAGAAGAGGCTAAAGCCATGCTGCTAAACAAAAATGGCAATAAATGGAACGATAACAAGATTGTGGATTACCAGCAGTGGTAAAGAGAGAGGGCAAGCACTGTTAACAAACAATATATCATTATGACACAAGAAACGAAGCATACGGGATATCGTAGCAAAGAATATGGTATTCCAACAAAACGCTACTGCCAATGTCTTGAACTTAGAGACAACAAAGAGCTAATAGCAAAGTATCGTGAAGTTCACGACGAAGAGCATGTGTGGAAAGAAATCATCGAGGGTATACGACAAGTTGGTATTCTCGAAATGGAAATATATATCGCTGGCACTCACCTTGTGATGATAGTAGATACAGCTATAGACTTTGACTGGAATACTGCTATGGCAAAACTCGCCACCCTACCTCGTCAAGCTGAATGGGAAGCCTTTGTTTCTGAATTCCAAGGCTGCGCCAAAGATGCTACATCAGATGAGAAATGGCAGTTGATGGATAGAATGTTCAAGCTATACTAAGACAGAAAGGCTATAAGAAATGATTGTTTCGATATAGCAAATAGACTTTGCAACCGAGTTGCATAACTTTTCCCATACCTTTGCACACAGAAATAACAATAAAGCAAAGATATGGGAAATTGTTGTAATACACATAGTGGTTGCGGATGCAACCATAAGCATGACCACAATCATGGTCATAGTCATGAGCATAGCCATGCACACGATGGATTAAAAAGTAAGGTAGTGCTTATTTGCGCTACAATATTATTGCTTATCGGTGCAGCGCTGATAGAGCATTTCATGAATCTTGCCACATGGCAGTTGTTGCTTATTTACCTCGTACCATATCTTCTTATTGGTCACGACACACTGAAGGAAGCAGCCGAAGGAATAATGAAAGGCGACATGTTTAACGAAGACTTCCTGATGTCGGTAGCCACTATCGGCGCTCTTGCCATAGGCTTTCTGCCTGGTAGCGATAATGAGTTTATGGAGGCAGTCTTCGTGATGCTGTTCTTCCAGATAGGTGAACTCTTCGAAGGATATGCCGAAGGAAGAAGCAGAGACAGCATATCGCATTTGATGGAGATAAAGCCCGATGTTGCCAACGTAGAGCGCAATGGTAATACTATGCAGGTTTCTCCAGAGGAGGTAGCGATAGGTGAAACTATAGTTATCAGACCAGGCGAGAAAGTGCCTTTGGATGGAATGGTGATAGAAGGAAAGTCTGCACTAAACACCATAGCGATAACAGGCGAGAGCATGCCACGAGAGATTACCGAGGGCAACGATGTGATATCGGGATGTATCAACATATCGGGAGTTATCAAGGTGCAGACCACCAAGACTTTCGGTGAGAGCACAGTATCTAAGATTATAAACCTCGTAGAGAATGCTAATGAAAACAAGTCGAAGAGCGAATCTTTCATCTCGCGCTTTGCCCATGTATATACACCTATTGTAGTATTCTTGGCTGTGGCATTGGCTTTCGTGCCACCATTGTTCTCTGCTGCAGGCTATGCCGAGAGCTTCCCTCTTTGGCTTAACCGCGCATTGATATTCCTCGTAGTTTCTTGTCCTTGCGCCCTCGTCATCAGCGTACCGTTGACATTCTTTGGTGGTATAGGCGGAGCTTCACGCAATGGTATATTAATAAAAGGTAGCAACTATATGGATGCCCTTGCCAACCTCTCTACAGTTGTATTCGATAAGACAGGCACCCTTACTCATGGACAATTCGAGGTAGAAGCAATACATCCAGAAAACTATGATGCCCAAGAATTGCTGCACATGGCTGCCCACGTGGAGCATTTCACCACCCACCCTATCGGTGCTGCACTACGAGATGCATTTCCTAATGAGGCTACCGATGGTTGCGAGATAACAGAAGTAGAAGAGATTGCTGGACAAGGCATACGAGCAAAGGTGGGCAACCATATAGTTTGCGTGGGCAACACAAAGATGATGGATAGCATAGGAGCAAAATGGCACAACTGCCACAAGGTGGGAACAATTATCCATATCGCTATCGACGGCATCTACGCTGGTCATATCATCATCAACGACAAGATAAAAGAAGATAGCAAAGAGGCTATCTCACGACTAAAGGCTCTTGGAGTTGGCAAAACAGTGATGTTAACGGGCGACAGAAAGGAAGTGGGAGAACATGTAGCCCAACAGCTACATATCGACGAATATCATACAGAGTTGTTGCCAACAGATAAGGTTTCTCACATGGAGCGCTTGATAAACGAGAAACCCGCAGGTAGCACTCTTGCCTTTGTTGGCGACGGTATCAACGATGCACCAGTATTGAAGCGTGCGGACGTAGGTATCGCTATGGGCGCTTTTGGTAGCGATGCTGCAATAGAAGCTGCCGACGTGGTGTTGATGGATGATAAACCAAGCAAGGTGGCAACAGCCATAAGCATAGCTCGCCGCACTATCAGCATAGCTCATCAGAATGTATGGTTTGCTATAGGCGTAAAGGTAGCTATCTTACTCCTTGCCACAGTAGGACTGGGCACCATGTGGATGGCTGTGTTTGCCGATGTTGGCGTAACGGTATTGGCAGTACTGAATGCGATGAGAGCATTGAAAGTTAGATAGAATATACGACAAGAACTTTGAAGGCAAGACAGAATCAGCCTCTTTTCTTTCTGCATTCAGGACAGATGCCACGAATAATGAAGTTCACGCTATGGAGTTCGAAGTCGGAAGGCAACTCCACACATGGCAATGGCATATCGTGAAGACAAATCATGGAATGACAGTGCTCGCAATAGAAATGCATGTGCTCGTCGTCATCGATATCCTCGTCATGACTATGGCATAGTTCGTATTTCACTCCACCCTCTCCGTCTTCTATCACATGCACCAAGTGATGCTGTTTGAAGACTACGAGGGTGCGAAATATCGACGACTTATCCAACGACAATATGCTGTATTCCAGCTCTTTCATAGACACAGGTTTGCCCATACTATCTAAAGCCCGGACAATGATGATGCGGTTTGCCGTTGGTTTTATGTCGTGCAGAAGCAACAGCTGCTCGTATTTGTTTTGCTCCATAATCAAAAATAACTAAAATCATATGCAAAGGTATACGATTTACTATAAACAGCGGTACAGGAAAGAGTTAACAATATATAACACAACATCTATATGTCGCTTATTATTAGTAATTTTGCAGCATAATTTTAATATGAAGAACAGAAACCTAATAGCGATGCTTGTGTTGCCAGTAGTAATACTATTACTATTGTTGCCAGCAATACCTCACCATCATCACGATGGGGAGATATGCACCACTATAGAATATTGCAACCACAACCATTGCGCCAACGATGCTCATTCTCATCATCATGGCGACAATACGACCTGTGTTGCAGAGAGCGATTTCTTCATTTCCCAACATCATTCTACAGACAGTAATCTTGCTGTTAAGCACGTACTTTTATTTGTAAATATCATAGGTAGCCTTGTCTTCGGCGACATGGCTATCAGCACTTGTAAAGCCGAAACTAAGAAGACTTCATTTTATAAATCTATTGGTTTATATAGCTATAGAAGCCTCCGTGCACCACCTGCTTTTTAAAGGTAAAAAAGTAAAAAAGTAAAAAGACCTTTGAAAGGCAAAAGTCTTAAAAATAAAGACAGTAAAATCATTTATTATTTTAATCATGAACAAACTTTATATGTTGCTCATGATGATTGCTGCGTTTGCATTTGCAAGCTGCGGCAGTCATAATCATGACGACCACAAAGAAGGTGAAGAACATGCTGAAGGCGAACATGGACACGAGCATGAAGGAGAAATAGTAATTAACGAAAAGCAAGCTAAAGAGGCGGGCATAACCATCGAAACTGTGGCTGCAGCACCATTCAGAGCAGCTATATTGGTGAGCGGACAGATTGTTGCAAGCCAAGGTGATGAGCAAACTATCGCTGCCACATCTAACGGTATTGTAAAGTATGCTAATGCTTCGATAACTGAAGGTACTGCCGTAAAGGCTGGTCAAACCATTGCGTCTGTATCTGCCAAGAACATACAAGATGGCGACCCTATGGCTAAAGCTAAGGCTGCATACGAAGTTGCAAAAAGCGAATATGAGCGTGCTAAAGCTCTCGTTGGCGACAAGATAATATCGCAAAAGGAGTTTGGACAAATAAAGATGCAATACGAGACTGCTCGTGTGGCATACGAGGCACAAGCAAAGAACTCTACAGCAGCAGGCATATCTGTATCGTCACCTATGAGTGGATATATCAAGACTCTCTTGGTAGCTCAAGGCGAATATGTTGCCGTAGGTCAGCCTATAGCCGTTGTCACCAATAGCCGTCGCCTACAGTTGCGTGCCGACGTTCCTTGCCATCAAGCTCAATCATTGGCAACTATCGGTAGCGCCAACTTCCGCATGGCAGGTAGCGACAGAGTATATAGTCTCGACAATATGCATGGTCGCTTGCTTTCTTATGGCAGAAGCGTTGCTGCTGGTTCTTCGTTTGTACCCGTAAACTTCGAATTCGACAACATCGGCGACATCATATCTGGCGCCTATGCTGAGGTGTGGTTGCTCTCTAAGGAGCAAGCAAACATCATCTCTGTACCTGTAGAGGCGCTGACCGAAGAACAGGGAGCAAAGTTTGTATATGTACAGATAGAACATGATGCATATATGAAGCGCGAAGTGTCTACTGGAGCATCAAACGGAAAGCGTATTGAGATTGTGAGCGGACTTAAGGCAGGCGAAAAGCTGGTGAGCCATGGGGCATATACCGTGAAGTTGGCTTCTGCCTCGAAAGCTATTCCTGGACATACCCACAACCACTAAACATAGGGCGATATGTTGAACAAGATAATTAGTTTTTCGCTCCACAACCGTCTGGTGATACTCATATCTGCGGTATTGCTCATGATAGTTGGCATCTACACCGCCAAACACATGGATGTAGATGTATTCCCCGATCTCAATGCCCCTACGGTGGTAGTGATGACCGAGGCTAATGGTATGGCACCAGAAGAGGTTGAACAACTCGTCACCTTTCCTGTAGAAACTGCGGTAAATGGAGCCACCGATGTACGTCGTGTGCGTTCATCGTCGACAACAGGTTTTTCTATCGTTTGGGTGGAATTCAACTGGGGTACTGATATTTATCGTGCACGCCAGATAGTATCGGAAAAGATAACAGCCGTAAAAGACCAACTGCCAAAGACTGTGGGTGCACCAACTCTCGGTCCACAGTCGTCGATACTTGGTGAGCTGATGTTTGTGGCAGTAACCTCTGATACCACTTCTCTCCGCGACCTGCGTACACTTGCCGACTGGACCATTCGTCCACGATTGCTTGCCACAGGTGGTGTGGCTCAGGTGTCGGTATTGGGTGGCGATGTGAAGGAATATCAGATATTGCTCGACCCATTGCGCATGAAGCATTATGGAGTAGCACTCAACGATGTGAATGCAGCAATGCAAGATATGAACCGCAACACTTCGGGTGGTGTGCTATATGAATATGGTAACGAATATATTGTGCGTGGTGTAAGCGCCACAAATAATATAGAGGCACTAAAGAAAGCATTGGTGAAAGGTTCGGGCAACACCGCTATCACCATTGGCGATATTGCGACAGTAAAGGTAGGCGACCATGCTCCTAACATGGGTACGGCATCGCTAAATGGCAGACAATGCGTGATGATGACGGTGACAAAACAGCCAAGCACCAGCACCATAGACCTATCAAGCAAGATTGACCTTGCACTCAACGATGTGCAGAAGTCGCTACCTGCCGACGTGAAACTCAGCACCGACGTATATCGTCAGGAGCGTTTCATCAATAGCAGTATCGACAATGTCAAGGAGTCGCTCTACGAAGGAGGCTTTTTTGTAGTGATAGTGTTGTTTATCTTCCTTATGAATGTGCGCACCACATTGATATCTCTCGTCACCATACCTCTATCGTTGGTGATGTCGATATTAGTGCTCCATTTTATGGGTCTCACCATCAACACCATGAGCCTTGGCGGTATGGCAATAGCGATAGGTTCGCTTGTCGATGATGCCATTGTGGATGTGGAGAATGTATATAAGCGACTGCGCGAAAACCGTATGAAGCCTGAAGACAAACGACAGCCATTGATAAACATCGTTTTCGAGGCTTCCAAAGAGGTGCGCTTGCCTATCCTCAATTCTACATTGATTATCATCGTGAGCTTCATTCCTCTTTTCTTACTTACAGGCATGGAGGGCAGACTGCTCGTACCATTAGGTATAGCGTTTATCACTGCTCTTTGTGCATCCACACTCGTTGCTCTTACCCTCACCCCTGTATTGTGTAGCTATCTTCTCGGTAGCGGCAAGGGACAGATGCGTGAACCAAAGGTGGCAGAATGGCTAAAGGGTCATTATGCTAAGGCTTTGGAATGGGCTATCAATCACCGCAGAGTGGTATTGGGCTCGGCAGCCTCTTTGTTTGTTGTGGCATTGATAGTATTCGCTTCGTTGGGTCGCAACTTCCTTCCTCCATTCAACGAGGGTTCGTTTACCATCAATGTAAGCACATTGCCTGGCATATCTCTCGCAGAATCTGACCGCATAGGCAATAAGGTGGAACAGCAGTTGCTCTCGATACCTGAAATAAATACCGTGGGCAGAAAGACCGGACGTGCAGAACTCGACGAGCATGCCTTAGGAGTGAACGATACTGAGATAGAAGCTCCATTCACCCTTACCGACCGCAGCAAGGATGAGGTGTTGGCAGATGTGCGCCATAAGCTCGAAGCCATACCAGGCATAAATGTTGAAGTTGGCGCTCCTATCACCCACCGTATCGATGCTATGCTTTCGGGTACTCGTGCCAATATCGCCATCAAGGTGTTTGGCGACAACCTTAATCGCATGTATGATATCGGTAACAAGATAAAGGAAGAGATTTCTGGCATCGAAGGTATTGCCGACCTCAACGTAGAACAACAGGTGGAGCGTCCGCAGCTACAGATAATACCGAAGCGAGATATGCTGGCACGCTATGGCATCACCATGGCTGACTTTGGCGAAATGGTAAGCACATTGCTGGCTGGCGAAGCGGTGTCGACAGTTTACGAGGGCAACAAATCGTTCGACCTTATGCTTAAAGTCAACGACAACCAGCATGCGTCTATCGACGAGATTCGCAATATGCTGATAAATGCCGACGGACAGATGATACCACTGTGCTATGTTGCTGACGTGAAATCGGCTACTGGTCCTAACACCATCAACCGCGAGAATGTAGCTCGCAAGCTTGTTGTCTCGGCAAATGTTTCTGGTCGCGACTTGGTTGGCGTAGTGGATGACATACAGAAGAAGATAGATAGCAGCATACAGCTACCAGAGGGCTATCATATAGAATATGGTGGACAGTTTGAGAGCGAGAAGTCGGCATCGCAGACCTTGCTTATCACATCGATAATCTCAATCATCATCATCTTCCTGTTGCTGTTTAATCAGTTCCGCAACCTTCGCGAGTCGTTGGTGATATTGCTCAATCTGCCTTTGGCACTTATCGGAGGAGTATTTGCGGTATGGCTATCTAATGGCATGCTGAGCATTCCTGCCATCATCGGCTTCATCTCTCTCTTCGGTATTGCCACACGTAATGGTATGCTTCTGGTGAGCAGATACAACGACCTAAAGGCTCATGGTATCAGCACCATAGACTGCGTGATGCGTGGTTCTACCGACCGTCTTAACCCTATCCTCATGACGGCTCTGACCTCAGCTCTTGCCTTAATTCCTCTTGCCCTTGGTGGCGACCTTCCAGGCAACGAGATACAAAGTCCTATGGCAAAGGTTATCCTCGGTGGCCTCTTCACCTCCACCCTTCTCAATGCCTTCGTAGTACCAATTATGCACTTATTAAGTGAAGAATCTAAGTGAAGAGTGAAGAGTGAAGAATCAAAATGAAGAGCAAAGCGAAGCTATCCCCCTTCGTCCTTGTTGGAAGTCGTTTTTACGACTTCCCTTCCCCCCTTCCCCGCTCCCCCATTAACCCATTAACCCATTAACCCATAAACCCAAAAATATATGTATCGCATATTAATCATATTATCAGCCCTCAGCGCAACCTTAGAGTTGCGCGCCCAGGGCAGCATCGACAGCATACTGCAGCAGATAGAAGACAACAACCCCACTCTATCTGCCTTGCGCAAAGCCACTGAGGCAACAAAAATTGGCAACCACACCGGTCTCGCCCTCGACGACCCAGAAGTAGACTTTGCCTACCTCTGGGGCTCACCACGCTCAGTGGGCAACAGAAAAAACATCGAAGTATCGCAGAGCTTCGATATGGCAACCCTAACAGGCGCTAAGCGACGCATGGCGAAAGAGCAAGACGCTATGGCTGACTACCAATACAAGTCAGACCGCCAAGAGATATTGCTCAATGCGCGACAGCTGTGTATAGACATTATATATTATAATGCCATGCACAACAACCTCGCCACCCGACTGGACTATGCAGAGCAGAATGCTAAATCTCAGAAACAACGCCTCGACAAAGGCGAAGGCACACAGGTGGAATACAACACCACCATGATGGAACTGGCTGCTGCCAAAGTGGCGCTAAAAAACAATGATACCGACCGCGACGCCGCCTTGCTGTTATTGCAAAGCCTAAATGGTGGCAACGCGATATCGCTCACCACAGCCGACTTCCCTGTAGTCTCTATCCCTGCCGACTTTAAGTCGTGGTATGCAGAGGCAGAAACAAAAAGTCCTGCCTTGGCATACGCAAGACAGGAAGCAGAAGTGGCAACAAGACAAGTTGCCATAACTCGTGCCGACGGCATGCCAAAGCTCACCGCTGGCTTCACAGGCGAATATATCAACGACGAGAACCTCAGTGGTTTCTCTATCGGAATGACTATTCCGCTATGGAGTAATAAAAACAAAGTGAAACAGGCCAAAGCCGAAGCCGTAGCCGCTAAAGCAAAGGCTGCAGATGCAAAACTGCAGTTCTATTACAACCTGCAGTCGCTATATCAGCGACAAGCAGGACTGCACGAAATGGCAGAAGCATACAACCAGACCGTCAGCACCACCGACAACATCCTGCTACTGAAGAAAGCTCTCGACGAAGGTGCCATAAACATCATTTCTTATACTACAGACCTTCGCACCTACTACGAGCTAAAGGCACAACAACTTGATGCCAACCGCTCATGGCATAAAGCCGTGGCTGAGATGATGGCAGTGGTTATGCCATAAATATGTAGCTACACCATAAGCACACACTCGCAACCCTTCACATTGCCATTGCTACCAACGAGGTTGCGAATTTGGAAACTCATATTGCGCTTGGCATTTTCGTTAGCCAGAGCTATGGTCTGACGAATAATGCTCAAGCCAGTATTTTCCTTATCTACAACAGCAGTTTCCGCAAGTCCATGTCCATTGTCTGTTACTACGATGCGAATGCGGTCGTCCTCACATTTCGTGATGTTTATGCAGAGTTTCTTATAGCCTTCCCATCCGTTTAGTCCATGCACAATGGCATTTTCCACCAATATCTGTATAAACATCGCAGGCACCATTGTAGCCCTCTTGTTTATCGCCTTATCAACATTCACCGTAAACTCAAAGATGTCGCCCATCATGCTGCGCTCCACCTCTACATAGCGTTGCACAAAGTCGAGCTCCCTCTGCAACGTTACTTCTATCTGGCACGACATATCGATGTTCAACCTGATGAGCTTCGATAGCTCCAGCAGTTCGGCAGTATCCTTGCCCCTTGAACTCGCAATCTTGCTGTTCAACACATTAAATATAAAATGTGGCGATATCCTATTGCGCACATTCCTTAGCTTCAGCTGCATTATGTTGAGCTTAGCCTGTTCGCTCTTGCGATGCGAACGAACGATATACAACGCCACAAACAACGAAATTATCGCTGCCAAGCCCACGATGGCAAAGATTATAGAGCGCGACTTCTGAATCTCAGCATTCTTATGCTCAATGGCTATACGATGGTGCAACTGCAATGTGTCTTGCACAAAGCGCTCCATGATTTCCGACGACCGCATGTTCACACGCTTGTGCTCCAGCGAGTCTATCATCTGGTTATCAGCTATCAAATTGCGATAAGCCCTCTGATAGTCGCCACGTGCCTCATAATATTTTCTCAAATACGAATTGCGAATCTTCCTCATCGAGAAGTCAACATCTTTAAGCTTCTTTTCCGAGTCGAGGATGGCGCCCACTCGCGCCATATCCCCCTTCTTCACAGCCTGACCTATACGAATGGTATTGCAATAATACGCCACCAAGTCGTCAGCATTATCCTTCAGAAAATCCTCCACATCGGCAGTATACCTCTCCGACTCAGCAATATCATTCAGATTCAGATACACATCAGCCAAGTTGACCTTACACAGACACATACTAAACGACCCATCCTGTCCACTCTCCATAAGCATCCGCTTCAACTGCAGAAACTTCTTCAGAGCCGAATGATAATCCTTAGTATAATAATAGTAGTTGCCATAGTTGTTGAGGAAATACGCACGCATATTTAGCGCCATCTCAGAGAAATGCTCCTCCGTCTGCTTATAATATTTCAGCGACGAGTCATAATCCTGCAACAACAGATAAATATGACCCAAACCCATGTAAAGCGTGATGTTCTCTGCCTTAGGCAAATTGAGCGAATCTACCAAGAACAAGGCACGACGATACCAAAAAGCAGCCTGCGGCAACTTATTCTGATATATATAAGCATCACCGAGGTTGGCACATACCAATGGCGCCTTCTGCTGTCCGTCGCTATTCATCAACAGCCGGTAGGCATCATGATACAACGCAACAGCCTCTGCATCATTCTTGTGGAAGCCATGATAGTTGCCAGCCTTGCAATTATAAGCATAAGCCAACAAACTATTCCTACGTGGCGACTCACGATGAATGCGTGCAAAGGCTATCACCCGGTCTAAATAAATGTCAACGGAATCAGGGACAGAAGCAAGATAATAATACTTACCCAATCGAGCCAAGTATTCATAATACGTAATGCTATCTTGCGCATTCGCCAGTCCCTCTCTTATCTTGAGCAACGTCTTTGGCGACATACGAGCCAAAGAATCCTCTATGCTACTAATAGCCTGGCTATCAGCAGCGCTACGTGTGGCATCATTATTTTGGCATGCAAACAATACGCACATGCAACAAACCACACACAACAATCGCTTAAAGTATTTCAAAGTTTCTATATTGCAGATTTTTTACACGACAAGCATTCCACCTTGCCGCAAATTCAACATGCTGCAAATATACACAAGATTCTTGATAAAACAAAGCAATTTCCTAAAATCTTAACAAACAGAATACTTCTACACTTCTATAGTATGCCTATCACTGTATGATCGCCAAACAACCACCGTTTGGTCCTTTTTCACACGTAAATCCTTATATTCCGGAGGCACAATAATATTACCCCTTCTATCCAACAAACCATATAGCGGCTTCTGATACCCAATTCTGCAAACAGCGTAATCACCCTCGAAAGCATAGATATACGAATAAATAGGCTTCACGATAATATCATCATCATAAGCCTTCAGTCCCCACGAACCATCCTTCACAAAAGGCGTAACACTCTTCAAATACTCCGTGAGCTGCTGAGCCGTCATCTTCTTGCGAGTCGTATTAGCCTTCTTCACCATCACCATGTTGTCGTCCACAGCCACCACATTATCCAACCTCTTAGCATACTGCGGAATGATACCCTTGCCAGCCCTCAGCCCAGCAAACATACTCTCCCAGTTGCGCGGTCTGTCGGGCAATCCAAACTTCCTATAATTACCCACATTGTCGATAATCATACAAACTTTATCCTTGTTCTCCTTGTTTACACGCAGTCCTCTGCCCACCATCTGCAAATATTTCGCCAACGACAACGTAGGTCGAGCCATTTGTATAAACTCCACATCAGGACAGTCAAACCCCTCGTCAAAGAGATTAACATTCACCAAACAGTCTAATTCGCCATTTCTGAAAGCCTCCACCATATCCTTGCGCTTCTTCGCAGGCGTCTTGCTATCCAACGCCACACTCTTCAGTCCAAACGCATTATAACAAGCCGCTATAGCCTGAGCATGGTCGATATCAATGGCATACACGATACCCTTCTTACCATCGGCAAACGTCTTCACACTATCATAAAGACGCTGTATCGTCTGAGGCACATTCAACTTCTCGTCCATCTCCTTGATAGCATAGTCGCCATCGCTGCCACGCCCCTTCAGCAAGTTCACCGTCAGCTGGTCGGACGAAAACTTACCTATCACCACATAATCATACGGCGACAAATAACCACGCATAATGAAATCGTTAGTGCAAGGAGAAGTCAGCAGATGCTCAAACAATTTACCAAACGACTTCTTGTTCATCCTACACGGAGTCGCCGTCATGCCAAGCTTCAAGGCAAGCCTATATCGTGCAAACAAAGCCTGATAAGTGTCAGCAATAGCATGGTGAGCCTCATCAACAACAATCAATCCCGGCACACATCCCGCCTTCTCCAGCTCATCAACATGTCGAGTAATCCATTGTATCGACAGCACCCTCACACGCACCTTCGTCTTCAGCCTCAGCTCCTTCTCACCGTGGTCCAGACAGAAGCGATCCAGCGTCATCTGCATCTGCTCCACCAGCTCCCTACGGTGAGCAATTATCCACACCTCTCCCATGTCATAACTCTCGAGGAACCATTTCACCACCGACGCCATGACATAAGTCTTGCCCGTGCCCGTAGGCATCTGCACCATCACCGAACTCCCGACCTTCGCCTTTTTGCCTCTCTCGTCATAATATCGAGTTTTGGCATCAGCCGTCAGAACACCAATGATGCTTCCCAACATCTCCTGTTGGTAATCATAAAGCTTGATTTCTTTCATCAAAAAAAGAGAAAAAGGTATAATCTCCCCACCCCCGACATGCAAAAACCACATGCCGCAGATGGCGATATTAGCAAGTATAATAATATAAATATGTAGATAAAAATAGCCCTTTGGCTGTACGCGCAGTTACAAACGCAAACAAGCTATTATACTATTGGATTCTTCGTTCTTCACTCTTCGTTCCAGCAACGGTTTATTATGTTTATTGCCTGTCATTTTCTTCAGATGCATGAGTGCATCTGTCATCTGTGGCTTGTCCAGACTGTCGAGAGTCACACTATCGTAAAGGCTGGGCAAGGCTCATATGGCAAGCTCTGCTGAAGAAAATGTCAGGGGTTTATTTTGGTTTATTTTAAAAAATCTTCCAGGCAAGAATCCCCTATGCTTGTCGGATAATCACATTCTTTCTGCAGTAAAACACAAGCGAGTCTTTCTCATGGGCGATAGCCTGGGTTGTATTTGTTGTACATGTTGTATTTGTTGTCTTAAAAACCACAACCAACTTTGTCTTACTTGCAATAAAGAAAACAACAAATACAACCTATACAACTTCACAAGTTTATCGGGTGAGCCCGAAAAAATCAAATAATCAGTTTTATTAGAAGACAATATATACTTTCATTGTTTTTTTGAAAGCATTGTAAAAGAACAATTTTTAATTACATTTTTTGCTAACCTCAAATCATCATATATTTTTAGCATAAGAATTATCAATAATCTAAGCATTGTAAAATATGCTTTAATATGAGCTTTCTCATCGCTTGTAGCCGGTGTACATCCATGAGCATAATGATTACGGTAAGCAAAACCATTAGTAAAAATACTATTATCAGTATAATAACTAAAATACTCTCGCTCTTTCTTTGTCAAGAGGTGGTCATCTGTAACAAGCCATCCTTTAGATATGAACTCATCCAGAGTTTGACGAACCTCTTTATTATAATGCCAATACGAACAACTTCCAAATTCCCAAATAGTCTTGAGAGCAGACATCAGATTTGAATTTACACATCTGATAACTCCTAATTCATCCAGTTCTATTATCCTATTTTCAATTAGAATATCAAGTTTCTCTTTTTGGAAATCTCTATATTGATAATAAAGTATGGTCTCGTGTAATATTAAATCTATAAATGAATTATATTTATTGTCTATATCATGATTTGCAGCCATTAACAAAGATAAAGATCCAAATAACCAATCTAAGATCTGTACAAAAATAAAACATCCATCATTTATCTCGCAATATTTGTTAGCAAGCAAACTTTTAGCAGCAAACATTTTTTGTGGAGGAAGTATTGATAGATATTCAGGATCTATTTCATCTTCATCTACATAAGTATCATATTGGCGTGCAATATTGTCTAATTCAGGAAATAGAATTCTGCACTTTTCCAACCAACTATCTTCTTTTTTGGGTAGTTTTATCTGAAGTCCTGGATAACCAAAGTCTTCTTTTAAATATTTGAAGTAAAAACTCTCCAACAACCGCTCCAACGATATGTCAAATTGCTCCAAAACATTACAATATCCTCCCAATTGCATAATAGCGAGATCATTCTTAAAATTAGAAGGTATTATAGTTAGGATAAGACGTCTTACTTTTGTCCATAAAAGCATGTTCAAGTCCATCCACCTCGCAATTTTTGTTTATTAGATTTAACATAAAATCTGTATTCACCCATTCAAACACAAAACCGCAATATAAAATTTTGTCTATAGTAGAACTTGTTTTTATGACTCGTTTGTTATATTTAAAGTAGGCTTCACCATTTTCAAATGAATAGTCCCAAATTTTACTATTATCAAAATCTGTAAAAGATACTGCTATTCTACTCTCTGCTAAACAAGTTCGAGGGTCTCGCATTAATTCATCGTTCAATTTTCGCTCCAACCGTTCTGCCTTCAAACGAGTTTTGGGCGAAAGTACAAATTTAGCATCAATATTCTTTGTTTGAACTATTAATCTCACATAATTTAAGTTAGGATCTTCACTATCAAGATATCTCACTATAATATCTTCACGTTCATTTACATTCAAGCATGAAGGAAAATACAAATGCTCATCATGTGAAGAAGACCTTGCAACAAATTCATCAAGAAGCAAATGAGCAGAATAATTCTCTTGAAGCAGTATATCCTTAACAACTTGCTTATACTTTTCAACAATTCCACGATTATATAGAATAAACCTTAAGTCGTTAATATCTTTTCTGCCTATAGACTTCAACAAATCGGCATCTACAGCATTATAACACTTAAACTGTTCTATAATTGTCCAAAATGTTTTTCGATAAAGCCATTCTAATTTTCTATATTCGTTGGCAACTACTTTAGGATCCAACTGTTTAAAGTATTTTGCGATTATACTAAAGTAATTAGTAGTTTTATTCTTTAATCTTTCATGCTCTTGAAGCCATTCCTGTTTCGGAGAAACCGCTTCTATCAATTTTCTGATATGCCACAGTTCTATAATACCATCCATATCTGTAGGCATATATTCCTCCAACTCCTTGATTCGCTTTTCTGCCAATTCAAGATTAAGCCCTATTGACATGTCTATATTAGAAAAGAAACAAACTTTATCCATAACACTTTCTTTAATTATCAATTTATGGATTCCTCCACTTTGTATTGGTATTATTTATTCAAACCAGTTCCACAGTCCTTTGCCATCCTCCACATTTACACAAGAAAACGTAGTTTTTAATAATCAAAATCTTCTGTTTCAGGATTTATCAATGACATATTTTACTTGTTTTCTTTATAAAATCTTGCCTTTTTAAGAATTGGATAATTCTCAATATTTCGCTGATTCAAAGGTATTTCTCCTTTTATAATAGATATGCAAGTCCTTACATCATCGCTTTCTGTATTTTCTAAGATTCTATCAAAAATACCATTATCTTGATAAGGACCTTCCTCTGGTATACCAAAAACCAAATCATTATAAAAGAGATACGGATCAAAGGTATAGACTTCATATGGTTCATGTTTCACCCAACAAATGCCTAAAAGCAACCATTTAAGCCGTTTCTCATCAGTATCTAAATAATTACATAGGAAATCTCCATATTCATTATTCAATTCACGTATCATCTTCAAAGAATTACAAAATGCCCAATCCTTTGGATTTGCAATTGAAGGAAAAACTCTTTTTATAGTATCATTGAGTGTGTTGATAAACAAATCGCCCTCTTCTTTAAACAGATAATATTTACTATTTCTCAAGCCTCCAATTTTATAAACCAAAATCATCTTTTCCCATAAGAACTTATCGTTTTGCAACAAACTTAAAAAAGTTTCTTTGCTAAAAACAGAATGTTCAGGTCTTATATTTGTGAAATACAAATATTTTAATGACTCCAAGTCATATTCAATGATATGATTAAGATAAGTAAAAACATTATGTATGCTGTTATTCGACTCAATACACTTACTCTCTGCATATAATCTGGCACTCAAGAATACTTTATCGAATAGCTCAATAATATCTTTATTGTAGTCATCCTCATCCATATAAGTACGCAATTTCTTGAAATATGATTCAAATTTCAATTCGTTTTCTTTATAACCAAAGAAAGCCTTTATGTCATCTTGCGTAGCGAAGATGCGATTAAACTCTGATAATGAGATTTGTTCTTTGGATAGAGAATACAAGAAATAGCTGGTATAGGAGATACGATTTCTCAAAATACGTTCTTTGTCTCCACGACGTTCTTCAAGAAACAGCAAATCAAGCAAGTGGTGAGCCACATATTTTCTCTGCATAATGAGTTGTTTATCATTTTCTCTTAAGTCGTCTTTTATCTTCGGCAACTCTTCATCCTTATCATTTTTCTCTTCTTTTCCTCTTCGAGAAGCTATACTATCAAAAATTTTCTCCATTAATTCGTTTTCTTCTTTTCGGATAAAGTTTTTCACTTCATTTCTCAAAGTATATTCATCTTTATTAGACTCCAACAATGTGTCATTTCTTGAACGAAGCATTTCATATAAATCAGGACGAACATATTTCAACAACTCTATCAAAATAAAGTCCGCAACCTCAATTTCATTCTTCCAACTTTCCACCCTACCCTGATTAGCAGACAACAGCATCTTTAAGTCAAACGCAAACATGGATATAAAGCGCTTTAAATCACGATAATTAGGAAAAGCATATTCCAAATAATCAATGGATAATATTTTACTCTTAGGCAACATCCTTTCTATAAAAGAAGTCACAACTGTTTCACGTTCATGTCCATTAGAAATAACATTCTCCAATACTTCGTCCAGACTTGAAGCGATAGTACCCTTAAACACCTCTGTATCATAGGCTGGGAACATTAATTCCACATTAATGATTTTCTTTAAATATTCATCTGCATCAGTTATACTTTTATTTTGTTCCAAGGTTGTAACCATATAGTCCTTGTCATAAAACAGCATAAACACAACATATGGGAAGTTACCTGTATTTCTTATCAATTGGATAATCATTGCCAATTCTGAAGCTTGCAGCCTATCAACATCATCTATGAAAACAACAATTTTCTGCTTACATAATGACAACTTCGACTTAATATCTTCATACACTTCAGAAATAGCCTTATCTTCCTTCAACAGATTGTCAAAGGCTTGAAGTTTATAAGCATGTTGAACATCCAATATGAGATTCTTGTAGATATCCAACAGTTTATTGATACCAAGCCCCATCTTTCTACCAAACACAGCCGTCAAGCTATGAAAGAAATCCTTAACTATTTGCTCATTCGATGTGCATGACCATGGCGATATACAGACATATGCAGTATTATGTTGGTCCAATAGCTCTTGCATTTGATACATGAAAGAAGTCTTCCCCATACCATACTTAGCATTCAGTCCTATTGTATAAGCAGCTTGTTGATTTTCCAATAGAAAGATTTCTTCAACAAGATCACGAGCAAAACTCGAACGTCCGAAAGAATCTTCTTTTGTTGCACTGTCTTCAAGAAACACTCCTTGCGATAGACAACTCTTGCTATTATTTTTTCTATTTATAAAATGGCGTATATAATAAAACAAATCTACCACTGGTAGAACAAACAATGCCAAACAATAATCTAAATACTTACAGAACGAGAAATGATAAAATGTAAGATATTGATGATTCTTTGAATAAACATAAGAGCCTAAGATAAAAAGCGAAAGCACCGCTTCAATTAATGTATAATTGATTCTATCCCGATTAAACTTAATTATATAGAATAGTTCAACAACCATTATAATTCCGATAGTAATGTCAGACTGCAAACTAGCATTTGGCAAGAAACTAACGACATGATCAATCACTGTATATTGCAACAATTCCTCAAATTGTGGATACCATACACAACACAAGATAATAACCAAACCTAATACCCAGTCGATTATGGATAAATTTTGTAGTATTTTCATTATCTTATTTAGCCGAATTTTTAATTCAAATACAGTTGCTTTCATTACTAAGTATTAAAACGTCTAATAT
>ERZ1026862.502-NODE-502-length-26208-cov-12.641762_pt1 | contig 26208 bp, 19 predicted proteins | sample MGYA00380161_ERZ1026862 | MGnify/ENA primary metagenome ERZ1026862 (study PRJEB33269, sample SAMEA4719797) | human gut metagenome | biome: human-associated habitat; feature: organic feature; material: feces | place: Cameroon | collected 2013-10 ... | reverse complement strand
AGTTAGAGCTTCGAGGACGAAAGTCTTCGGAGCTCTTTTCGTTTATATACCCTCATCCCCTTTCACCATTTTTTTACCTTTTTACTTTTTTACCCTTTTACTCTTTCCTCACAATATTTTCTATTTATCTTCGTTTATATGTTATGCAGTGGACAGACAGAATACGACAGGTGAAATTTTTCTTGGTTATTGCAGCTTTTGCAATAGCCATAGCTTCGTTGTATTTCTCTCATGTGTTGACAGAAGACCTTAAAAACGAGGAACGGCATAAGATGGAGGTGTGGGCAGAAGCTATGCGCACGTTGAATAATGCAGATGAGAATACTGACTTGAATCTTGTTTTGAAGGTTATAAATGAAAATAATACTATTCCTATTGTAGTGTTGGATAAACAGGAAAATGTGCAGACATATAGGAATATTACTATTGTAGCTTCGTCAGCAGCTGACAGCGTGCAGTTTGTTTCTGATTATGCTAAGAAGTTGCAGCACTCAAATAAGGATATTCGTATTTATTTTAATGATACCGATAAGTCGGATTTTATAGATGTTTATTATGATGATTCGGTATTGTTGAAGCGATTGGCTGCATATCCTTATGTGCAATTGGGTATAGTATTGATATTTGTTGTTGTTGCTATTATTGCTTTGCTTACATCTAAACGTGCGGAGCAGAACAAGGTGTGGGTAGGATTATCGAAGGAAACTGCACACCAGTTGGGTACTCCTATATCAAGTTTGATGGCATGGATAGAAATATTGAAGGAGACTTATCCTGATGATGACCTTATTCCAGAAATGGATAAGGATGTGAAGCGATTGCAATTGATAGCAGATAGATTCTCAAAGATCGGTTCGTTGCCAGAGCCTGTTCCTACAAATCTTGAGGAAGTTCTTATGCATGTTGTAGAATATATGGACAGACGAACTTCTAAGAAGATAAATATCACATATGAATTTCCTGACCATGAAGTAGTAGTGTTGCTCAATGCCTCTTTGTTTGAATGGGTTATTGAGAATCTTTGTAAGAATGCCGTTGATGCTATGGGAGGCGAACAGGGAAGTATTCATATCAAAGTGATGGTGAATACCGATGCTGTGGCTATAGAGGTCAGTGATACAGGAAAGGGAATTAAGAAAAAGGATATTGGTAATGTATTCCGTCCTGGTTTTACTACAAAGAAGCGTGGATGGGGACTTGGATTATCTCTTGCCAAGCGTATTGTAGAGGAATATCATCATGGAAAGATATTTGTGAAATCGTCGGAAGTAGGAAAAGGAACTACTTTCCGTATAGAGCTTAAATCATAAATAAGCTGTCTATTTCCTAAACTTCTTTCTGTTTATGACGAATATCATAATTAGTAGTATTAGGTAATACGCTATTACCTGCCTGTATGTGATATTGATATTCTCGATTGAAGCAAATGGTAAATTGTTTATGCACATTATGAATTTGTTCATCGTTTGTGCTATAATTGCCAATCCAAAGAAGGCTACAGAGCATGGAGCAAAGCAGATTGTTAGGATGGTGGCAATGATAGAACCAAAGATTATTATCGTAGCAAGCGGTATTACCACGAGGTTAACGATGATGAAATAGCAAGAAAAACGGCCAAAATAATATGCTACGAGTGGAGCCGTACCTATCTGAGCTGCGATAGATACTACGATGCTTGCCCATATCCATCTTCCTATTTTAGTTTTTGGCGATAAGATGTTGTAGATATTGTGATATATGGTTAGTATGCTTGCAACCGATAAGAATGATAGCTGAAAGCCAATATCCCATAATGATAATGGGTTTATTAGCAGCATTACAATACCTGTGAAGGCAAAGATGTTGAGCGACATCTTTGTACGACAAGTTAATCCAACGATAGAGTAGAGAGTGAGCATAGTTGCTGCACGGATTATGCTTACAGGCATGCCGACCATCAACACATAAGCCCATATAAAACTTATGATGATGGCTTGAACCAAGATATTTCGCTTGCGATTTTTGCCAAAGAAGAAGGAGAGTAAGCTGAATATAATGCCAAGATGTAAACCTGATAGCGCAAGGATATGCGATGCGCCAGCTACAGAGAAGTTTTCACTCATCGCTTTGTCCACATGCGTCTTGTCGCCCAGAGTCATAGCGAATATTATCGCCATACCGCTATTTACACCTTCGCCAACACCTATTATCTGATAAATATGCTGCTTGATAAACCTTTCAAGCTTCATTTGTAGGCTTATCCTTATTAGTTCGCTACGCGAGATATTTGTAGTAGCTACATTTTGTGGGCTCCATTTATTCCATGGAATGAAAGTTTGCGCCTTATATCCATGACTCTTCATCCACATTGGGTAGTCGAAATTTGAAGAGTCGTTGAATTGTTTAGGATATTCCAATCGCGAAGAGTGATGCAATCCGTTGCCTATGGCGATCGTCTTCCAATTGTTGTTTATAGTATCTTTCAGTATCGAAGCTTTTACCTTTATAGGCTTTGATAATACCTTATTATTAATCTCCGTAATCAGTAAGTCGCAATTGATAGTCTTTTTCTTCTCCGTTATGCGACTGCTTACAATAGATTTGCAGTCTACATATCCCTGTGGTAATACAATCTGCGACAATCTATCGTTGGCAGTATAAGTAAAACATCCAAGCAAGAATACTGCGGATAAAGAGATGATGCTAACAGCTATAGGACGTTTGAGAATAAAGAAAGCGATAGCAACGAGCGCAGCTATTGCAGAAGGATAAAAAGCAAATGGTATAGATACAGGAGCTTTGCTGCCTATCCATATTCCAAGAATTAGGAATACGAGAATTCGTACGGCAGGAGCCAACTGTATTATACCATTTGTTCTCACTTAGTGTATTCTGATAAATAGATTAATCTTGCTTTTCCATTACCCTGCTTACCAATGAGTCGCCAGAAGGTAGAATGTAGTATTTCACCCTAACCACACGACCGAAGTCGGCACATCCTTCCACCTTGATATGCGCAGTTTTGCCATATGTGAAAGTGTCGCGACGCGAAGGATAACTCAATAGTTGCAGATAATGTTTGCTGCTGCCCTCACCTATATAGAATAGGTCGGTACTATCTGCCACAACAGCCTGTGCAGTCTGCTTTACACCCTTCTTAACAGTTGTTGTAGTGTCTTTAGGGCTAAATACACTTGCAGCAACAGTATCGCCAAGAGGCTCTTCCTTTGCAAAGTGGCAACCTGTGGTAACACCCATAGCTGCAAAACAGATATATGCGAATAATAATAGTTTCTTCATTTTCCAGTTATTTGTTCTTATCGGTCAATATCGTTTATAATCAACCAATTATTATAATTATGGACAAAGGTACAGACGAAAATCCGAACAGCCAAGCAAAATAATCAAATATTTGATATATTTTAATATTGCTTCACCTCACATTTGCCTCTCATGGCAGCCAAAGCATTCATAGCGAGAGCCTCCATCTCGTCTTCGCCAGGATAGCAATAGGTAGGTGCGAGGAAGTCGATGCGTTTTCTTAGTCGTGATACGATATATTCAGAACGAGCCATGCCACCCGTGAGGAGTATGGCATCGATATTGCCACACAATACCGCACTTTCGGCAGCTATGTTCTTGGCAGTATGATAAATCATGGCATCAACGATAAGTTCTGCATGCTTATCGCCATGGCTGATGCGTTGTTCAATCTCCTTCATATCGTTGGTGCCGAGATGAGCCGTAAGTCCAGCCTTGCCAGCAATACGCTTTAGCAATTGTTGTTGAGTGTATTTGCCGCTAAAGCATAGTTTGATAAGGTCGGCAGCAGGAAGCGAACCTGCTCTTTCTGGCGAGAATGGTCCTTCGCCATCAAGGGCATTATTAGCATCAATAGCCTTACCCTTCTCGTGAGCAGCAATACTGATACCACCACCAAGATGACATATAATGAGGTTTAGATCTTCGTATTTCTTACCTATCTGATTAGCAAATCGTCGTGCTATAGCCCTTTGGTTTAATGCGTGCCAAATACATACACGAGGCATCTGAGGCGAACCACTAATTCGAGCCAATGGCGATAGTTCATCCACCACACCAGGGTCGGCGATGAAGCTTCGGCATCCAGGAATGTCTTTAGCTATGGCATGTGCTATCACACATCCCAGATCGCAAGCATGCTTATGTCCTGCATTCAAGCTATCTTTGAGCATCTGCTCGTTTACCTCATACACACCACCAGATACAGGCTTTGCCAATCCTCCACGACCGATGATAGCATCGAAGTCGACAGGAATACCCATTTGCTCAAGTTCGTCTAACACCACTTTTCTACGCATAGGTTCCTGTTCGCTGATATCAGCAAACTGAGCAATTTCTTCGGCAGAATGTTTTACCGAACGCAATAAGATTGGTTTTTCGTCTACATATACAGCTATTTTGGTAGATGTAGAACCAGGGTTAATTACCAGGATTTTCATAGACTTTTAGTTAATATAGGATTGAAAGTATCCCTCCCCATTCCTTTATGTGGGGATGGGGAAGGGCTTTTATGATTTTCTTTTATTTCAAGTCGAAGCCGAGGCGAACTCCGTCGTAGTTCTTAGCAATCTCGCCAATGGCTGAAGCCTGCTGCGAACCAGAGAAAGCCGACATAGTCTGAATGAGAGTCAGAAGTTTCTTCGACTCAAACAATAGAGAGATGCCGTTAGTCTCTTTCTTCAAGTATCCGTTTAGGTTGAGAAGCAGACCATGAAGCTGAAGCTGTCCATCGCTTTCAGAGAAAGTATAAGTGCCATTCCAACTCTTACCCTTAATCTTGGCAGCGAAAGTGCCATCCTCCTTAAATTCGATATATGTGTTAGAAGCCGACATTCCGAGCTTGTTGTAATGTTCGCTTAGGCTTTCCTCAATCTTGTTTGCAGCAATTTCGCCACCAGCCTTAGCCAGCAAGTTTTCAGAAGTGAAAGCCACGCCAGGACCATTATATTTCCAAGTCTTGATGATAGACTTCTGTGTGAGCTTATCCAAGCCGATAACGCTGGAGAAGATGTTTCCCAACACACCAGCAGTATTAGATACGCTTGATCCTGAATTTGTAGTCTGGCTACCAGTTGTGGTGCCAATACCTGTACCAATACCAGCCATGCCGCCACAAGAGCTAAGCAATAGGCAGCAAGCAGCTGCCATGATGAATGTTTTTTTCATTGTTTTTGTTGTTCTTAATTTTAGTTTTGCAACTCTGTATTAGGGTTAAATAACTTTATATGTACATATGTACTGCTGCAAAGTTAGCACTTTTTTTATCAATTATGTTGTAAGTTAAGAAATTTTGTTTATCTTTGCAAAATGTAAATTCATTTAATAAATATATACCATTTGGTTAGAATAATAACTAAAACATTAACAAAATATGAAGAAAATCTACTCAATTCTCGCATCTGTGTTCCTCTTTGTGGGCTCTGCAAATGCGCAAACTGTGTTAATCAACGAAGATTTCTCGGGTTTAACCGACGGAACAGAAGATTCTCCATCCACAACTACATTAGTAGACGATATGGGCGACTTCATCAACCCTTCAGCTTTGAAGCCCTATAGTGATGCCCTTTCGTATAAGAAATGGGGCGGAATTGGACTTTATTCTGCAGGAGGATGTATTGCCATTAAAGATGGTTGGTTTCTCAATACTCCCGCTGGCGACATGTCGGGTAATGTATCTATCTCGTTCCGTGCTCGTTTGTTGGACAAGGAAGAAAATGGCCGAAATGCCCTTGACCTTATATTCTTGAGTCGCAAGGGATTAATCGACTTTGGTCGTAAAACCTATAATCTAACTTCTGATTGGCAAACCTTTAAGTATTCGTCGGACAAAGGAAACTTTGAAACAACAGGTTTTCAGTTTTTTTCTAATACCGAGGCAACAATTCTTATTGACGATATTCGTGTAGAGAAAGAGCAAAAATCCATTTCGGCTCCAGTTGCACAGGAGGCAGAGAATATTACCGACCATAGCTTTAAGGCTGTATGGACCGCAACTCCTGAGGCTGAGCACTATCTGCTAAGCGTATATTCTAAGGTTACTTCTGATGAAATTAAGCCTGTAGAAGAAGGCTTCGAGAATATTAAAGCCAATGAAGATGGAAGTTTTGATGCCACAACATCAAACCTTCCTGACGGATGGAAATTTGCATCTTCTGCAGAAGAAGGTAAGGGATGTATCGCTACCACAGGTGGTGCCGATGGCAGCAAGCAAGCTCTACGTATGTCGGCTGATGGCGATGCCTTCACAACTCCTATTTGTAAAGAAGGAGTTAAATCGTTTAGTATGTGGGTGAAGGCAGAGAAACATCAGGAAAGTGTGCCTTATGGTAGCTACATTCAGATTTCTCTCGATACCGACTTTGGACTCTATCCTTGGCAATATATTGATATTCCAGATCTTCTTACCGACGAGGCAAGTGCAGGGCAGGTATTTGACTTTACGAACGGTTTATCAGCTTTCGAAAAAGTGTATGCTGTGAAGGTGGAGTATGTACCTATATTGGGCGATGAAACAACAGTCTTGTTTGACAATGTAAAGTTCTCATATCCTACACCTCCAACTCTCACTTATGCACTCGAAGATAAGGTTGTAGAGGTTCCTACATCAGCAGGCGAAGATGTTCAGGATGTGAGCTACAATGTCACAGGTTTGTCGCCAGACTTTGACTATTTCTATAGTGTGAAGGCTGAAAATAGTAAGTTTGTCTCAGAACCATCTAATGAAGTAGAAGTATATGCCGTTAGCCAACCAAAGGCGCTTGAGCCTACCGACATTACTATGGATGGCTATACAGCAAATTGGGCATGCAACAACAAGGTGGATGTATTCCGTGTGGAGCAAGTGCAGGTAAATGATATAACCGAAGATACTGACGACTATACCATGCTCTACGAGGACTTCTCGAAGGTGAAATCAGATTTGACAGAAGAAGATCTTGAAGATGGACAAGTGGAATATGGGGAATATACCAGCACATATCTTCCTATTGACGACCTCACACATATAGCAGGATGGAAGGCTTCTTCTACTCAACGCATCAATGGTTGGCTTGGTGGTATGCCATCGAGTGGTGCTACTGGCGAGATAGCAGGTGCTATCGTCACTCCAACTATCGACCTCAGCCATAATGATGGTGAATGCAACGTTACTATACGTGCTTATGGTAATGTAGACGATTGGCTCGTTATCCAGGGTGTCAATCCTGCTGCCTATGCTGGAATTCGCTTCCCTGAGGGAGGTTTTGTTGAGACAACAGTTACCATTCCTACCTGTACTGCCAAGGAACAGTTTACTTTCTATAGCAACAATTATTACCCATTCCTTATCGACTATATTAAGATTACACAGAATGTGAAGGCTGGCGAAAAGGTTGCTGTGATAACAGGAGCTACCGTTACCGAAGATGCCACTACACGTTCGGTAGTGATGAAGAATCCAAACTTTGGTCCTGACCACGATGTATATTATAAGGTGACAGCCCTTCGCTATTATCATGGCGACAAGAAAGATGCTGTAGCTTCCACCCCTTCAGAGCTTATGCGCGTCAAAGCTCCTGCTGCAGGCATTGCTGCAGATAAGGTTTCAACTCAGCATGTTGGTACATTTAATGGTGGCATCAGCCTAACTAATGAAAAACCTATGACAATGCGAGTATATACTACCTCTGGTCAGTTAGTAGCAAGTCGTATGTGTAATGCTGGTACTACCAGAGTTCAGCTTTCTGCAGGTGTATATATTGTAAAGGCTGGCGACAAGGTGTCGCAAGTTGTTGTAAAGTAAGACAAATAAATAGTGGCATGTAAATATAACAAAGACTGCAAATAATTATAAAGAATACGGCAATGGCTTAGGCTTATTGCCGTATTTTTTTATCTTTTATGGCTACAGGTTGCATTTATTTTTCTACTATTATTGTTCAAACTATTATTATTCTCCACTCGTATATTTGTGAGTTAGGATAAAAAGACTTACTTTTGCAGAATAATTTGATTCGATATGAAAGCAAACGAAACCAAAGAAGAACAGATACTAATTAGAATTACAGGCAAAGACCGTCCAGGATTGACGGCTTCTGTAATGGAGATTCTTGCACGCAAGGATGCTAAAATTTTAGATATAGGTCAGGCTGACATCCATTCCACACTCTCGTTGGGAATACTCATCCGTATTGGCGACGATGCCTCAGGACAGGTGATGAAGGAACTTTTGTTCAAGGCTACAGAACTTGGCGTAAACATCGGCTTTGCTCCCGTTACCGACGAGGAATACGAAAACTGGGTAAATCGCCAGGGCAAACATCGCTACATCCTTACCCTTATTGGTCGTACACTTTCGGCAAGTCAGATTGAGGCTGCCACAAAAGTTATCGCTCAACAAGGACTCAATATCGACTCAATATTGCGACTCACAGGTCGTATGAGCATCATGCACCCTGAGCGCAACATGCGAGCATGTATAGAGTTCTCGCTTCGTGGCACACCTGAAAATCGTGCTGCCATGCAAGAGGAGTTGATGCGTATATCTTCGGAAATGGAAATCGACTTCTCTTTCCAAAAGGATGATATGTATCGTCGTATGCGCCGACTCATCTGCTTTGATATGGATTCTACCCTTATTCAGACAGAATGTATTGACGAACTTGCCGACCGTGCAGGTGTAGGCTCTGAGGTTCGTGCTATTACCGAGAGCGCTATGCGTGGCGAGATAGACTTTAAGGAGAGCTTCACTCGTAGAGTAGCCCTATTGAAAGGTCTTGACTCTAGTGTGCTCGAAGATATTGCAACCAAGATGCCTATTACCGAGGGCGTAGACCGCTTGATGTTTGTTCTAAAGAGTTGTGGCTACAAGATAGCCATCCTTAGTGGTGGATTCACATATTTTGGCGAATATCTTCAGCGTAAATATGGTATTGACTATGTCTATGCCAACGAACTTGAGATTGACGAAGATGGCAAGCTCACAGGACGTTATAAAGGTGAAATCGTTGATGGACATCGCAAGGCTGAGCTCCTGAAGCTTATCGCTCAGGTAGAGAAAGTGAACCTTGCTCAGACCATAGCCGTTGGCGATGGAGCCAACGACCTACCAATGCTTAGCGAGGCAGGTCTTGGTATAGCCTTCCATGCTAAGCCACGTGTGGTAGCTAATGCCAAGCAGAGCATCAATACCATGGGTCTTGATGGCGTATTGTATTTCCTTGGTTTCAAGGATAGCTATCTTGGCGAACAAGGTAAATTATAGAACAAGGTAAATTACAATATAAAAAAGAAATTCGATTATTAGTTGTGTCAGTATACAATTAATAATCGAATTTCTTTTATATAGGAACTTTTAAAAAATAGTATGGAAAGCTTTATAGTTTTTTAGTACATCCATATATCCTATAAACATCCTGCTTGATAGCTTCGGGCACCAAGTCTGTAATGTCGTCGCCCTCGGCAACCATGGTTCTAATCATGGTGCTGGAGATAGGGTAGAGCTGAGTGTCTACGAGTCTTATGCCCGAAGGCATGGCAGTCGCATCAAGGTCGTAGCCTTCGCGAGGATAAACTATGATGGGATAGTTTTGTATTATGTCTGTGGCATGATACCATTTGTCGAATACCGCCCAGTTGTCGGCACCTATGATGAGATAAAATTCTGCATCAGGATGTTGGCTGGATAGTGCTTGCAGGGTGTGCCACATATAAGATGGGCGTGGCAAATGAAATTCGCAATCAGAAACCTTTAGTTGTTGTTCACCATCAAGCGCCTTTTGCGTTAGCTCAAGCCTTATCTCGTCGGATATTAAGCTAAGACTATTTTGTTTGAAAGGATTTTGTGGCGAAACGACAAACCACACCTCGTCGAGCTTGGCAATATCGATGATTTGCTTTGCTAACGAGATGTGGCCTGTGTGTATAGGGTTGAACGACCCTCCATAAATACCTATTTTCTTCATCAAGGCATTAGGTGCTTTATTCGTCAAGGAATTGCTTGATAACATTATATACGTCTACCTTCGCCTTCTCCAAGTCGTCGTTGATGACTATGCGGTCGAACTTATCGGCAAACGACAGCTCGTATTCTGCACGATTTAGTCGTTGCTCAATAACCTCAGGAGCATCTGTGGCACGACCCACGAGGCGGTTGCGCAACTCTTCTACCGAAGGAGGCTGGATGAATACGCTAAGCGCACGCGAACCATAATGCTTCTTGATGTTTACACCACCCTTGACGTCGACATCAAACACCACGTTTTGTCCTGCTTGGCTCTGCGCTTCCACCTGCGACTTCAAGGTGCCATAGAATCTGTCTTCGTAAACCTCCTCGTACTCCAAGAATTCGTCGTTTGCAATCTTCTTCTTGAATTCCTCAGGCGAAAGGAAGAAATATTCCACGCCATTCTGCTCTTTTCCTCTTGGCGCACGCGAAGTGCAGCTGATAGAGAAAGCCAGTTGGAGTTCAGGATGTTGCTCCATGAGATAGTTCACAAGAGTGCTCTTGCCGCTACCACTTGGAGCTGAGAATATAATGAGTTTTCCTGTATTCATTTCTTATTATTATAGTCAGTTAATCTTCTATTTTTATAGTGCGTTAAGAACCTGTTCCTTGATCTGCTCAAGCTCGTCCTTCATCTTTACCACGATATTCTGCATTTCTGCCATGTTGCTCTTTGAGCCTGTGGTATTGATTTCGCGTCCCATTTCCTGAGCTATGAAACCAAGCTTCTTGCCGTTAGCCTCGTTCTCTGCCATAGTCTCGCGGAAGTATTTCAGGTGGTTAGCCAATCTCTGCTTCTCTTCGCTAATGTCGAGCTTTTCGATATAGTAGATTAGCTCCTGCTCAAGACGATTCTTGTCGTATTCCACATTAGGAATCTGGTTAAGACCATCAATGATACGCGCCTTGATTTTCTCCACTCTCGACTTCTCGTAAGGTTCGATAGAGTTGAGCAGAGCCTCGATATTGTCTACCTTTTCAGTAAACTTCAACTCGAGCGCCTTGCCTTCCTGCTTGCGATAGTCGATGATAGCTTCGAGAGCCTTGTCAATAGCCTGCTTAGCCACATTCCACTCCTCTTCGTCGAGAACTTCCACTTCTGTCTTCTGCATCACGTCAGGCATTCTGAGCAAAGTATAGAACCAATCCTGTGGCATAGGTATGCCTGTAGAGTCAGAAATAGCCTTTATTTGATTGTAATAATTCTCAACAAGAGCTGCGTTGATAGGAGTAGCGTCTACGCCCGAATCCTTCTCTATCCAAACAGCAACGTCAATCTTGCCTCTTACCAAGGCTTTAGCGATAGTCTGACGTATTTCCAACTCCTTTTCTCTATATAGCGGAGCAATACGTGTAGACATGTCGACAGTCTTGCTGTTTAGTGACTTTATTTCTACATTAATTTTCTTTTCTTTGTAGGTTACGACAGCCTTGCCGTAGCCAGTCATTGACTGTATCATAATTAGTATATGCGTTAAATTTCTGCAAAAGTAACATTTTTGCGCGAAAAAAGAGTAATTTTGCACATTATTAAGATAATAAATTTATTATGTCGTGCATTTTGAATATAGAAACGAGCACAGATGTGTGTTCGTTGGCAGTTAGCGTAGACGGAGATTTGGTATTCAACAAAGAAGATCATAGCGCTCATAATCACTCTGTGAGCCTTGGCGTTTTTGTTGATGAAGCCTTAGCTTATATTGATGATCGTAATATTCCTTTGGATGCTGTAGCTGTTAGTTGCGGTCCAGGTTCATATACAGGTTTGAGAATTGGAGTTTCTATGGCAAAGGGCATCTGCTATGGTCGTGGCGTAAAGCTCATAGCTGTTCCTACTTTGGAATTGATGTGTGTGCCTTTGTTGCTTGGCGAAAAGATAGAGGAAGACAACGCCCTGTTGTGTCCTATGCTCGACGCTCGCAGAATGGAGGTTTATGCTCAGATTTTCGACCGTGGATTGAAAGAAAAGCGTGGCATACAAGCCGACATCGTGGATGCCGACACATATAAAGAATATCTCGACCAGGCGCCAGTATATTTCTTTGGTAATGGAGCCGAGAAATGTATGGAAACTATCGCTCACGAGAATGCAAAGCTCATCAAGGGCATAGAGCCTTTGGCTAAGAATATGTTCCCATTAGCCGAAAAGCGTATTGCCATGGGACAATATGAGGATGTGGCTTATTTCGTGCCTTTCTATCTGAAGGACTTCGTGGCTAAACAACCGAAAAAACTATTATAAATGAATATAAAAGGACTTGACTATAATACCCAGCGCGAGAGACTTGTGCTTCCTGAATATGGTCGCGAGATACAGCTCATGGTAGACCATGCCATCGGTTTGCCGACAAAGGCCGAACGCCAGCGTTGTGCCGAAACCATCATTACTACCATGACGCGCATGTCGCCATATGCCAAGGATTCTGCCGACTTTAAGCAGAAGCTATGGGATCATCTCGCCATAATGAGCAATTTCAAGCTCGATATCGACTATCCATTCGATGTTTCCCAGGCTCATCAGATGCAGGCAAAGCCAGCTCCGATGAAATATCCTATGTCGCGTATTCGCGTTAGACATTACGGCAAACTTGTGATGGAGGCATGTGATAAGCTAAAGACTATGGAGCCAGGCAGAGAGCGCGACGAGTTGGTACGTCTTGTTGCCAACCAGATGAAGCGCGACCTTACTCAATGGAGCCATGGTTCAAACGACAACGAGAAGGTGGCCTCCGACTTAGCTCAATTTACCGACGGAGCCATACAGCTCGATCTCTCTACATTTGTTTTCAACAAAGTGGTGCGAGAAAACGATAAGCCAACACCTAAAAAGAAAAAGAGAGGATAAAACAACATGGAATCATTTGTTATCGAAGGCGGACACCTATTGTCGGGAACCATTACCCCACAAGGTGCTAAAAACGAAGCTTTGGAAGTGATATGCGCTACGCTCCTTACTTCCGAACCTGTACGCATAACCAATATCCCAGATATTCTTGATGTCAACAACCTGATATCGTTGTTGCAGGAGATTGGCGTGAAGGTTACACGCAACTCTCGTCACGACTATACTTTCCAAGCCGACCAGCTAAACCTCGACTATCTGAATAGTCAGGAGTTTGTGAAAAAATGTGCATCCTTACGTGGTAGTGTGCTCATGATAGGTCCGTTGCTCGGTCGTTTTGGCAAGGCTACCGTGGCAAAACCAGGAGGCGACAAGATTGGTCGTCGACGCTTAGACACCCATTTCCTTGGATTCAATAAGCTCGGAGCCGACTTCGTTCACGACGAAGAACGCGATGTTTATCAGATCAAGGCCGATAGCCTGAAGGGATGCTATATGCTCCTCGACGAGGCTTCCGTAACTGGTACTGCCAACATCATTATGGCTGCAGTAACAGCAAAGGGAACCACAACTATCTATAATGCAGCCTGCGAACCATACATCCAGCAGCTTTGCCATATGCTCAACCATATGGGAGCCAATATTAGCGGCATAGCCTCTAACCTTATTACTATCGTTGGAGTGAAGCATCTGCATGGAGCCAAGCATCGCATATTGCCAGATATGATAGAGGTCGGCTCGTTTATCGGTATGGCTGCCATGGTGGGCAACGGCATTAGAATAAAGAATGTATCGTTGCGCAATCTTGGAATCATTCCTGATGCCTTCCGCCGTTTGGGCGTAAAGATAGAAGTAGAGGGCGACGACCTCTACATTCCTCGTCAGGAACACTATGTTGTCGACTCCTTTATAGATGGCACCATCATGACCCTTGCAGATGCTCCATGGCCAGGACTCACACCTGACTTGCTTTCAGTATTGCTCGTTGTGGCTACCCAAGCCAAGGGCTCCGTGTTGATTCATCAGAAGATGTTTGAGAGCCGCTTGTTCTTTGTCGACAAGCTTATCGATATGCGTGCGCAGATTATCCTTTGCGACCCACATAGAGCCGTGGTAGTAGGTCACGACCATGAAATAAAGCTTCGTGCTGGCAGAATGACCAGTCCTGATATTCGTGCAGGTATCGCCTTGCTCATAGCCGCCCTTAGTGCTGAAGGCACAAGCCGAATTGCCAACATCGCTCAGATAGACCGCGGATATGAGGATATAGAAAAACGACTAAACAAGCTTGGCGCTAAAATATCAAGAATCGATGATTAAGAGAGACGACGTATATAAAATAGGTACTATAGGCAAGTCGCATGGTGTGAAAGGCGAGGTGTCGTTGTATTTCGACGACGACGTCTTCGACCGTGTGGATGCCGACTATCTGTTTCTTGACATAGATGGCATACTTGTACCTTTCTTCTTCGAGGAATATCGTTTTCGTAGCAACGAGACAGCACTCGTAAAGTTTGAAGGTATCGACACTCAGGATCAAGCTCGCAATATCACAGGTTGCGGGGTCTTCTTTCCTCGTAGTCTTGCCGACTCGGCAGATACTGGCGAGATGTCGTTGCCTGAGATAGTTGGCTATATTGTTGTTGATGCTGATACAGGCAAGCCCATCGGGCGCCTTGATAGTATCGACGACACTACCGAGAATGTGCTCTTCGAGATTACTGCCGACGATGGCAACGAGATTCTTGTGCCTGTAAATCCGGATTGGATAAAAGATATTGATGGCGAAGCTCGAAAGATAACCATGACTTTGCCCGAAGGTATCTTGGATTTGGGCTAATCCCTTTTTAGCTTTACCATTCATAACAGCGAATCTTTATCAATAAGAATTCTTTATCATACAATAAAGTAATGAAAAAACAAATATGTATCCTTGGCTCTACTGGTAGCATCGGCACCCAAGCTCTTGATGTTATTTCTCAGCACGAGGATTTATACGAGGTTTATTGTCTCACGGCAAACACTCGTATCGAGCTACTTGCCGAGCAGGCTCATCGTTTTCATCCTGCAGCCATCGTTGTGGCAGATGAAACAAAGTACCAAGACCTCTGTCGTCTGATGGACGACATGCCTGAAGTCAAGGTCTATGCTGGAGCTCAGGCTCTTTGCGATATCGTTGAGGCTGAACCTATCGATATTGTGCTTACCGCCATGGTAGGTTTCTCGGGTCTTGAACCAACTATCCATGCCATCAAGGCAAAGAAAAAGATATGTCTTGCCAACAAGGAAACCTTGGTTGTGGCTGGCGAACTGATATGCAAGTTGGCTGTAGAAAACCATGTGCCAATATTGCCTGTCGACTCCGAGCATAGCGCAATATTCCAAAGTTTGGTTGGCGAAGGCGACAACGAGATAGAAAAGATTCTCCTCACCTGCTCAGGTGGTCCTTTCCGCACTCTGCCTGCCGAGAAGTTGGCACAAGTAAAGGCTGCCGACGCTTTGCGCCATCCTACTTGGGATATGGGAGCAAAGATTACCATCGACTCAGCAACCCTTATGAACAAGGGCTTCGAGGTGATGGAGGCAAAATGGCTCTTTGGCGTTGAGGCTGACAAGATTCAGGTGCTCATCCATCCTCAATCTATCGTGCATAGTGCCGTACAGTTTGTTGATGGCGGCATCAAGGCGCAGCTTGGTGTGCCAGATATGCGTCTGCCTATACAATATGCATTCTCTTATCCCGACCGTCTGCATCTCGACGGCAAGCGCTTGAATCTCTTTGAGCGTCCTTTAGAGTTCTTCGAGCCTGATGTAGAGAAGTTCCGTTGCTTGGCTCTTGCCTACGAGGCTATCAATCGTGGTGGCAATATGCCTTGCATCCTTAATGCTGCCAACGAGATTGTGAATGCCGCCTTCCGTAAAGACGAGATTTCATATCCTGCCATGGCAGACATCATCGAACATACCATGCAGACCGTAGCCTTCGATACTACATCAAGTCTTGAAACCTATCTGCGCACAGATGCCGAAGCAAGAGCTGTGGCAAGCGAAAGGGTTGAAAAGGTAAAAAAGTAAAAGGGTTGAAAGGTAAAAAATAAAAGAGTAAAAAGGTAAAAAAGTAAAAACAATACAACTTAATATATTAAATGGAAATTATTCTCATCAAATTGCTTCAGTTTATATTAGCAATTTCTTTGTTGATCCTCTTGCATGAGGGTGGACACTTCTTTTTCTCAAAGCTCTTTGGCGTAAGAGTAGAGAAATTCTATCTGTTCTTCGACCCTTGGTTCCATCTGTTCCAGTTCAAACCTCGCAATAGCGACACCACTTATGGTATTGGCTGGTTGCCTCTTGGCGGATATTGCAAGATATCGGGAATGATAGACGAAAGTATGGATACCGAGCAGATGAAACAGCCTGCACAACCTTGGGAGTTTCGCTCTAAGCCAGCTTGGCAACGCTTATTTATTATGATAGGTGGCGTATTGGTAAACTTCCTCCTTGCGTTGTTCATCTATTCTATGATAATGTTTACTTGGGGCGAAACCTATGTTGCCACCAAGGATATGAAGCAAGGTATGCAGTTTAATAAGGAAGCCAAAGCGCTTGGATTCCACGACCATGATATTTTGCTCGGTACCGAGAAGGGCGATTTCAAGAAATTCGATATTGATGTATATCGCGACCTTTCTGAAGCTAAGGAAGTAAGAGTGTTGCGCGATGGCAAAACCGTTACCGTAAACCTTCCTGGCGAGCTCAACCTTTTGAGCATGCTACAGTCGCAGCCTACCTTTACTCGTGCTTGGATGGACTGCATTGTAGATAGCGTAGCTGAAGGCACTCCTGCCCAGAAAATAGGACTTGCTAAGGGCGATACTATCGTTGCCGTAGGTGGTAAGAAAATTGAGACCTTTGGCGATTTGACCGACCAGATGTATGCTATGAGCCAAGACCTTGTTAAGGGAATGAGCCATAAGGATAGCCTCGAGATTTTGACCACAACCGTAGTAGCTCGCAAGGCTCAGACAGGATTGCTCGATACAGCAACCGTTACACTTACTTCTGATCTCAAGTTAGGTTACATCAACAAGATGCCTACCGACTATAAGCAGACACATATAGAATATGGTTTCTTCGAGAGTTTCCCTGCAGGCGTTAATTATGGTATCGACGTGCTGAAAGGATATGTAAGCGACATGAAGTATGTGTTTACAGCCGATGGCGCAAAGTCGCTTGGTGGCTTCGGAGCTATTGCCAACCTCTTCCCTGCAGCATGGGATTGGTATATGTTCTGGAAGATGACAGCCTTCTTGAGCATCATCCTTGCCTTCATGAATATTCTGCCTATTCCTGCCCTTGATGGTGGTCATGTGTTGTTCTTGCTCTACGAGATGATAACCCGTCGCAAGCCATCTGAAAACTTCATGATATGGGCTGAATATATCGGTATCGGCATATTGCTGTTGTTGTTGGTAGTGGCCAACCTCAACGATGTGCTACGATGGCTCGGATATATGTAAATCTGCAATTATACTAACTATTATCAACTATTCATTATTTTATGTACAAACTATTCTGTTTTATTCTCTGTTTATTATCATTCTCTACCTTTGCTTTGGCTGATGATTGGACAACCATCAAAAATGGCGAGGTGTGGTACGACACTAATGGCGACACCATTCAGGCACATGCGCCTGGTTTTCTTCGTTATGGCGACAGATGGTATATGGTGGGCGAAGACCGTGGCGACTCATGGAATCCAGATGTCAACATGTATTCTTCTACCGACCTTGTAAACTGGCGCTTCGAAGCCAAAGTTGTTAAGAATGGTGTTACCGTTCCTGAACTTGGCAAAACTCGCTTCATTGAGCGTGCCAAGATCATGCGCAACCCTAAGACAGGCAAGTTCATCATCTGGTGCCATTGGGAAGGTCCACGCTATGCAGCTTCTGAGGCAGCATGCTTTTCTGCCGACTCTATCTGCGGACCATACAAGCTTGAGTGGAGCGGACGACCACTTGGCGTGAAGTCGCGCGACTGTAACGTTTTTGTCGACAACAATGGCAAAGCTTATTTCGTTTCTACCACAACCGAGAATACCAATATCGGTATCTTTAAGCTTTCTGATGATTATACCAAGGTGGTTTCCCACAAATGTGTGATGAAGGATTTGCGTCGCGAAGCTCCTGTTATAGTCAACAAAGACGGACTCTACTATATGCTTAGCTCAGCATGTACAGGATGGGCACCAAACCAATGCAAACTTTCAACATCAAAGAAACTCGGCAAAGGATGGAGCCAACTCGAGAATATAGGCGACGACAAGGCTTTCCGCACTCAGGCGGCTGCCGTGTTGGAGATTAAGGGCACTAAGCAAACCACATATTTATATGTAGGCGACCGTTGGCTTGAGCGCGAATTGCCAGCTTCGCGCATCATCATTTTCCCTATATCATTTAAGGATGGTAAATGCGAATTTGAATATTGCGACAAGTTTGATATCAATTTCACAACGGGCGAAGTAAGGAAATACTAATTCTGTATGCTCTTATTTATTAACAAAGTTGCACATTGTAAGCAAAATAAAAGGATTTGCTTACAATGTGCTTTCTTTTTGTATATATTTTTAATGCGATTGTAAGCGGTTGCTATAAGCTATCAACTTTAATGTTATTTTAATCATACTTTCTATTATCAATATGAAAGCAAATTATTAATTTTGCAACCAATTTGATAGGAATAACAAGAATTTATTAATTAAAAGCAACAAGATGATGGCAAACGGATTGTATAATGCTGCTTACGAGCACGACGCTTGTGGAGTAGGCATGGTGGTGAATATCCATGGAAACAAAAGCCATGAACTGGTTGACAACGCCTTGAAGGTTCTTGAGAACATGCGTCATCGTGGCGCAGAAGGTGCAGACAACAAGACTGGTGATGGTGCAGGAATTATGTTACAGATTCCTCACGAGTTTATATTGCTTCAGGGTATCCCTGTGCCTGAGAAGGGAAAGTATGGCACAGGATTGGTTTTTCTTCCTAAAGATGAGGCTTTGCAGGGACAGATTCTCTCGGTAATGATCGAGGAAATAGAGCGCGAAGGATTGTCGTTGATGCACCTTCGTAGCGTGCCTACAAATCCTGATTGTCTTGGTACCGCAGCCCTTACCACGGAGCCTGCCATAAAGCAGGTGTTTATCACGGGCGTTACCGACGACAAGGTAGACATCTTTGAGCGCACCTTATATATAATAAGGAAGAAGATAGAGAAGCGTGTGGCTGAGCTCATAGCCCAGCATCCTGAGCAGCAGGCGCTTCACGATTTCTATATCTGCTCACTTTCAAGTCGTAGCATAGTTTACAAGGGAATGCTCTCAAGCCTTCAGCTTCGTCAGTATTTCCCTGACCTTACAAATAGTTATTTTACAAGCGGATTGGCACTCGTGCATAGCCGCTTCAGCACAAACACATTTCCAACATGGAGTCTTGCACAACCATTCCGTTTGCTTTGCCATAATGGCGAGATAAACACCATTCGTGGCAATCGCGGATGGATGCAAGCCCGTGAATCAGTATTGTCGAGTCCAGCCCTTGGCGACATCAGCAACATTTCGCCTATTGTGCAGCCTGGCATGAGCGACTCGGCATCGTTAGACAACGTTTTTGAATTCTTCGTGATGAGCGGTCTCTCGTTGCCACACGCTATGGCTGTGATGGTGCCTGAGAGCTTCAACGACAAGAATCCTATTTCCGAAGACCTTAAGGCATTCTATGAATACCACTCTATATTGATGGAGCCATGGGATGGTCCTGCAGCCCTGCTATTCTCCGACGGACGTTTTGCTGGCGGTATGCTCGACCGTAATGGTCTGCGTCCTGCCCGCTATACCATCACCAAGAACGATATGATGGTGGTGGCATCAGAAGTAGGAGTAATGGATTTCGACCCTCAGGATATTGCCGAGAAGGGACGTTTGCAGCCAGGAAAAATTCTGCTTATCGATACCCAAGAAGGAAAGATATATTATGATGGCGAGATAAAGGAGCATCTTGCAGCCCAACATCCATATCGCCAATGGCTCAACACCAATCGTATTCAGCTCGAGAAGATACACTCAGGCCGTAAGGTGAGCAACGCCGTTGACAACCTATTGCAAAAGGAAATGGAATTTGGTTTTGGTGAAGAAGATGTAGACGGCACAATCGTACCTATGTCGGTAAATGGTCAGGAGCCTACAGCCTCTATGGGTAACGATACTCCGTTGGCAGTATTGAGCGACAAGCCACAGATATTCTTCAACTATTTCCGTCAGCAGTTTGCTCAGGTCACCAACCCTGCCATCGACTCCATTCGCGAGAACCTCGTGATGAGTCTTACAGAATATATCGGTAGGGTAGGCTCAGGAATCTTGAATCCTGACGAGACCAACTGCAAGATGGTTCGTTTGCCACATCCAATACTTACCAACACCCAGCTCGACATACTTTGCAACATACGCTATAAGGGCTTCAACACCATTAAGTTGCCTATGCTCTTCTTGCGCGACAAGGGCGAGGAAGGACTCCGCGAAGCCCTCGACAATCTATGCCAACAGGCTGCTAAGAGTGTTGACGATGGCTACAACTATATCATCCTTTCCGACCGTGATGTAGACAATCAGCATGTGGCAATACCTTCGCTCCTTGCCGTTAGTGCCGTTCACCACTACTTGATAAGCATCGGCAAGCGTGTGCAGACTGCCCTTATCGTAGAGAGTGGCGAAATTCGCGAAGTTATGCATGCTGCCCTATTGTTGGGCTATGGCGCTTCGGCATTATGTCCATACCTCACCTACGCCATCTTGGACGACCTCGTGAAGCGTGGAAAGATTCAGGAGAACTACGAGACTGCAGAAGCCAACTATATCAAAGCCGTGAAGAAGGGACTCTTCAAGATTATGGCTAAGATGGGTATTTCTACCATCCGCTCATATCGTGGAGCCAAGATTTTCGAGAGCATCGGACTTTCCGAGAGTCTTCTTCGCACATACTTCGGTACCGAGGTTTCTACCATCGGCGGTATAGGCTTGGAGACTATTGCCAAGGATGCAATAGCATTCCACGACAAGGCTTTCGCTACACATCAGGATATGGGCTTCTTGCCAAGTCAGGGCCAGTTCCACTATCGCAAAGATGGTATTCGCCATGCTTGGAACCCTGAGACAATAGCCACCTTGCAGCTTGCCACACGCACAGGCAACTACGAGACTTTCAAGAAATATACCCAGCTTGTAGACAACAAGCAGGAACCTATCTTCATTCGCGACTTCCTCGACTTCAAGCGCAATCCTATCGATATTTCCAAGGTTGAGCCTGTAGAAGAGATTGTGAAGCATTTCGTAACAGGTGCCATGTCGTTTGGCGCGTTGTCGAAAGAGGCTCACGAGGCTATGGCACTTGCCATGAACAAGCTTGGCGCACGTAGCAACACGGGTGAAGGTGGTGAAGATAGCGAGCGATTCCATTCAGAAATAGATGGAATATCGTTGTCGAGCAAGACCAAGCAGGTGGCAAGTGGAAGATTCGGAGTTACTACCGAATATCTTGTTAATGCCGAAGAAATACAAATCAAGGTTGCCCAGGGCGCAAAGCCAGGCGAGGGTGGTCAGTTGCCAGGTTTCAAGGTCAACGACATCATCGCTAAGACTCGCCATTCTATCCCTGGCATCAGCCTTATCTCGCCACCACCTCACCACGACATCTATTCTATCGAAGACCTTGCGCAGCTCATCTTCGACCTCAAGAATGTGAACCCTCGTGCAGCCATTAGCGTGAAGCTTGTTGCCGAGAGCGGAGTGGGCACCATCGCAGCAGGTGTGGCTAAGGCTAAAGCCGACTTGATAGTCATCTCAGGAGCCGAGGGCGGTACAGGAGCAAGTCCTGCTTCGAGCATGCGCTTTGCTGGTATCTCGCCAGAGATTGGTTTGTCTGAGACTCAGCAAACCTTGGTTAAGAATGGTTTGCGTGGACAAGTTCGCCTGCAGGTAGACGGTCAGCTGAAGAGCGGTCGCGACATCGTGCTCATGGCGTTGCTTGGTGCCGAGGAGTATAGCTTTGGTACAGCAGCCCTGATAGTTTTGGGATGCGTGATGATGCGTAAATGTAATCTGAATACCTGTCCGATGGGCGTTGCCACACAAGACCCTAAGCTTCGTGCGCATTTCCGCGGACATTATGAATATTTGGTCAACTATTTCACATTCCTCGCTCAAGAGGTGCGCGAATATTTGGCTCAGATGGGCTACACAAAGCTTAGCGATATTGTGGGCCATACCGAACTCCTTGTGAAGCGCGAACAAGAGGTGGAGAAAAACTATAAGTATGCCACACTCGACTTCAGTCGCCTATTGCAGAAAGAAGGCAACGAAGGTTTGCACCACGACAAAGAGCAGATCCACGACCTTAGCGACGTGCTGGATCAGCAGATGATAAAGGCTGCCAAGACCACTATCGAGAATGGTGGCGACATAGACCTCGACTACAGCATTCGCAATACCGACCGTGCTGTTGGTGCCATGTTGAGTGGATATATCGAAGAGAAGCAGGCTAAGAATGTTTCTATCAACGTGAAGTTCAAAGGTTCGGCAGGTCAGAGCTTTGGCGCATTCCTCGTTAAGGGCGTAGACTTTAAGCTCGAGGGCGAAACCAACGACTATTTTGCCAAGGGACTTTCGGGCGGTCGTGTATCGATATTGCCACCTATCCGCAGCAACTTTGCTGCCGAAGACAACATCATAGCCGGCAACACAGGATTGTATGGAGCCACTTCGGGCGAACTGTATATCAACGGAAAAGTGGGCGAGCGCTTTGGTGTGCGCAACTCTGGTGCCATAGCCGTGATAGAAGGTGCTGGCGACCATTGCTGCGAATATATGACAGGCGGACGCGTGGTTGTGCTTGGCGAAACAGGTCGCAACTTTGCTGCCGGTATGTCAGGAGGTGTGGCTTACGTATGGGACAAGAACCACAATTTCGACTATTTCTGCAATATGGATATGGTGGAGATCAACCTTGTTGAAGATAGCAACTATCGCAAGGAGCTCCACGAGCTTATCCGCCAGCATTATCTCTATACTGGTTCTAAGCTCGCACGTACCATGCTCGACGATTGGAGCCATTATGTCGACGACTTCATCCAAGTGGTGCCAATAGAGTATAAGCGAGTTTTGCAGGAAGAGCAAGTGAAGAAACTGCAGCAGAAAATAGCTGATATGCAACGTGACTATTAAACATTAAAAAATGGGAAATCCAAAAGCATTTCTGACCATACCTCGCAAGGAAGCGGGATACAGGCCAATACACGATAGAATACATGATTTCGGAGAGGTGGAACAAACTCTCAATAGTAATGATAGACGCATGCAGGCTTCTCGCTGCATGGATTGTGGCGTGCCGTTCTGCCATTGGGCATGTCCGCTTGGCAATAAGCCACCAGAGTGGAACGACGCTCTCTATAAGGGCGACTGGGAGTTGGCTTACCGATTGCTCAACGCCACAAACCCTTTCCCTGAGTTTACAGGACGCATCTGCCCTGCCTTGTGTGAGAAGGCGTGCATTCTGAACCTCACGGAACACGAGCCTACAACCAACCGCGAGGACGAGGCTGCCATCACGGAGCATGCTTTCGAAGAAGACTTCGTGAAGGTGGTGGTGCCTGAGCGCAACGGCAAAAAGGTGGCTGTGATAGGAGCAGGACCTGCCGGACTGGCTGCTGCCAACGAGCTCAACCATCGTGGCTATCTGGTAACGGTTTATGAGAGCCGCGAGAATGCAGGCGGACTACTTCGCTATGGTATTCCTAACTTCAAGCTCAACAAGAGCATCATCGACCGCAGATTGGCGCTATTGCAGAAAGAGGGCATCACATTCTTGTATAATCAGCATGTAGACCTCACAAAGTTGCCTGAAGGATACGATGCCTACGTCATTACTACAGGTACACCACAGGCACGCGACCTCAAGATTCCTGGACGCGACCTCAAGGGCGTATACTTGGCTTTGGAGATGCTGGCTCAGCAAAACCGAGTGTTGGCAGGCATGGAGTTTAAGAAAGACGAGCTTGTGAATGCTAAGGGCAAGGATGTGCTCGTGATAGGTGGTGGCGACACGGGTAGCGACTGTATCGGTACAGCCCATCGTCAGGGTTGCAAGAGCGTTACTCAGATAGAAATCATGCCTAAGCCTGTTGAGGGACCAGAAGACCCAAAGAATCCATGGCCAAACTGGCCTCGCACTCTCAAGACCACTTCGAGCCACGAAGAGGGTTGCACCCGTCGATGGAACATCAATTCGCTTGAGTTCCTTGGCAAGGATGGCAAGCTTACTGGTGTGCGTGTGCAAGAGATTGATTGGAAACCAAATCCCGAAGGTGGTCGCCCGTTGATGGTAGAAAAGGGCAAACCTGAGGTGATAAAAGCCGACATGGTGTTGCTGGCTATGGGATTCCTAAAGCCAGAACATCCGCAGTATGCTGCCAACGTGTTTGTGGCTGGCGATGCTGCATCAGGTGCAAGCCTTGTGGTAAGGGCTTTGGCAAGTGGCATAAAAACGGCTGCCCAAGTAGATAAATTCTTGAATAAGTAGAGCAATTGATAATGCCTACAGCTATCGGGGTGTTATCTTATGCGTTTGTATGCTTTGATAAGCAATTTGTCCTATCAAATAAATAAGGCAGAGGGCGGAGAACTCAGAGGAGTTCCCCGCCCTTATGCGTATATAGGTTAGTTATTGTATTTAAGTTCTTCTAGTTACTACCAAATATTGCCTATATTAGGATAACAAAAACTTGATAATGGTATTGGCATTTCAGAATTAAATGCTAATTTTGTAACCAATACCAACCTAACAACAAATGATACAAAAACTGACTTTCATCGTTAGTGTATTGGCTATATTATTTATAGGCAATGCCTTACTTGGTTCTGACCGACTGTGGAACTATATGGACTATACTGCCATTAGCGATCATACGGCTATGGATAGTGCGCGTGAGATAACTGTGTGTATGCCTACCGAAATGACAGTAAAGGGTACACACAATGTGGTAAAGCTTAATAAGGGCGACAAGGTTAGGCTGTTGGCGCGCTATCAGAAATATCTTGTACCAATAGTACGTAGTGGCGACTATCTGCCAACATTCAACTTTGTTGTAATGTTGCAAGATAGCACAATATGTATGGGTAAGTTGCCCGAAGCTTTGATTGGTGCAACTGCCGTGGTGCGCAATAATTCTACGAGTCAAGAACTTGAGATTACCAAGCTTAAAGCCGCTAAGAATGTTAGCTACGAACACGGCGGAGAGAAAAAGACAAGCAAGTATGACTTTTGGGTAGAACTAAGTGACGGCAGCCGTATGGCTTTCGAGCAACTTACGTGGAAACGTATAGGCTTTACGACCTATAATGCACGTGGACGTTGGGAACTATGTGACACAGCCCAATCGCCTAAGATACGAATAGACGTAGAGGAGATGACAGCCGAACGATACAAAGCCGATGACGCTTCTGCAAATACTGTAGGCAGTAGACCAATAGGTTACTATAAGCCACGCTTTGCTATAACCGACAGCTCGCACTTCAAGCCATGGGCAGCAAAGGGAGTTGCAGGTGTTGTAGAAGTTCTTCCTCTTATCATCTTCCTTTTGTATCTACCGATAATTATACATAAGACAATCTATCGTCTGCCTGGTAAAAACTGGTGGATTATATTCCTTTCGTGGGTGTCGATGATTGTTGTTTCATACTTCCTCAGTTCGTACGTCGTTACATCATTGTTCAACCATATATTCTTTTTTATAACCATTCTGTCGGTGCTGCACGTCAAGAGAGATGTAGAGGGTTGCCGATGCAAGTATTGTGGCGGTTTAGACTGTCTGAAGCAAATAGCTGGCACACCTAAGAAAACATACACTTGGTGGGGCGGTTGGCGCAAGAGCCAGGAGAAAATAGGAGAGATTATAGAAACGGAAACTCGTTATGGCCAAACAGTAAGCAAAATTCGCCACTCTGTTTTTAAAAATATAGAACAGAGAGAACATTATAAAGAAACCACATGGGGTGAAGCCTATTATTGCAAGAAGTGTGGTATGAGCTATGAGTATTTGCGTAAGGATGTTTCATCCACAACGTATACCCGAGACCTTGAGAGCAATCAAGATGCTATGAATAGAGAAAAAGACCGTTTTAGAATGTAAAAAAGCCGACTTCATAGCAGACACCATTGCTCTTATATATAATAACATTATGAATTTTAATAGTGGCTATTAACCCCAAATCGCTTTCTATGTTAATATCCAAATGTTTTGACCATTATTTTCAATTTA
>ERZ1026862.500-NODE-500-length-26241-cov-7.735698_pt1 | contig 26241 bp, 20 predicted proteins | sample MGYA00380161_ERZ1026862 | MGnify/ENA primary metagenome ERZ1026862 (study PRJEB33269, sample SAMEA4719797) | human gut metagenome | biome: human-associated habitat; feature: organic feature; material: feces | place: Cameroon | collected 2013-10 ... | reverse complement strand
CTACAATTATATGTCGCTCAAATGCGACAATAACATTATGCCGTACATCCATGTACAAAAAATTTTTCAAAAAGCCAGGAAAGGCAAAAGACTTTGATGATTTCATAAAATCCATATAGCTATGAATTATATAAAAAAAACATAACATCGAAAAAAACGGACTTCTCTCTTTTGTCTTTTCCGCATGGCAAGACAAAAGAGAGAATATTTTATGTAATCAGTCCTTACATTCATTCTTGATCTCCTCCAAGCTGTTAGCCACCACGATATGACGGTGCCAGTCGCCGCGAATCATGCCCTTCTGCTGCAAATCATCCAACAAGGCAATGAGGGAGTTCCAAAAACCGTTGATGTTATAAAGTATCACCTTCTTCCTATGGTAGCCTATCGTTGCAGACGCCGCTACGGTGAATATCTCATCGAGAGTGCCTATGCCGCCAGGCAGAGCTATCACGATATCACTCTTCAACAGCAAGAGGTCTTTGCGGTCGCTGAGATTGTCGCATGGTATCTCTACCGAGAGATGAGGACTTACATGACCGTTCTCCTCAATCTTCGAAGGAACAACACCTATCGTCATGCCGCCATTGCTGTATGCTGTCTCGGCGAGACATTCCATAAGACCCATATCGCAACCACCAAACACGATGGAATGGCCGTTTTTTGCACACCACTCTCCCAACTCTCTTGTCTTCTCAAAGTAAACCGGCTCTATATTACTGTTGGCCGAACAGAACACGCATATCTTCATTTGTATAAAAGTTTTTATATTTGCTTGGGCAAAAGTAATACTTTTCTTTTTCTTTTGCTAACTTTGCAGTTATAAAATCATTTCCCGCTTATGATGAACTGGCAACAACTTATTTCCAACAAGCGCCTCGGACAAGAGGAACGACACATTGAGAGACATGACGACCGTAGCGAATTCAAACGCGACTACGACCGTCTGATATTTTCGGCACCCTTCCGCCGTATGCAGAACAAGACCCAGGTGTTTCCTCTGCCCGGCAGCATCTTTGTACATAACCGCCTTACCCACAGTCTGGAGGTGGCGAGCGTGGGAATGTCGCTCGGAAATGATGTTGCCGCCGCACTTACGAAGAAGCATCCGGAACTTGCCGACACCTTGTTTCCGGAAATAGGAACTATCGTCAGCACGGCCTGTCTTGCCCACGACATGGGTAATCCGCCGTTCGGTCATAGTGGAGAGAAGGCCATACAGACTTTCTTTACCGAAGGGAAAGGGTCTTATCTGAAGGAACAGGTTAGCCAGGAGCTATGGAACGACATAACCCACTTTGAGGGAAACGCAAATGCCTTCCGTCTGCTTGCCCACAGATTCAAGGGAAGAAGAGACGGTGGCTTCGTAATGACATATACCACGCTTGCCTCCATCGTGAAATACCCATACGAGTCGAGCCTTGCAGGAAGCCACGGCAAGTTCGGATTTTTCAATACAGAAGCCCACACCTTCAAGAAGATTGCCGATGAATTGGGCATTTTATGTAAGTCAAAGCCAGGAGAGCCGCTTGTGTATGCAAGACATCCGCTGGTATATCTTGTGGAAGCTGCCGATGACATCTGCTATGAGATAATGGATATAGAGGATTCCCATAAGCTGAAGATTCTCTCTTTCGAGAAAACGAAGGAGCTGTTGTTAGGATTCTTCGATGAAACCATAAGAAACAGTATTGAACAGCGCATAATAGACGAGGGAATAACCGATGACAACGAAAAAGTAATCTATATGAGAGCCTGCGCCATTGGCAAGCTGGAGAATGTATGTGCCCATACTTTCATCGAACATGAGGAAGAGATTCTCAACGGCACCTTCCAAGGCTGTCTGATAGACCATATACCGGAGCCTCAACATTCTGCCTACAAGAGATGTACGGAAGTTTCAATACAGAAAATTTACAAGAGCAAACCTGTGCTTGACGTGGAACTGAGCGGTTTCAAGATTATGGAAACCCTGATGGAGATAATGACTGAGGCTGCCGTACACCCCGACAGGTTCTATTCCCGTCAGCTTATAAGCCGTGTCAGCAGCCAGTACGACATCACCTCTCCAGATCTTGAAACCCGTATAATGGCAGTTATCGACTATATCAGCGGCATGACCGATGTATATGCCCTCGACATCTACCAGAAGATTAATGGTATAAGCCTACCGATAGTATAGATTTAGCCATACTATCGGTGGCTGTTCTTTATGATCTTTTGCTGCTTATAATACAAAGCAGCAAAATAAGCGTCTGTTTACTTGTTCTTATATATAATAGGATTGGCACCACTTGTAATCTCAAGTGCCTCAGGATGCTCCTTTATATAAGAGTCTATATGGCGCATGCGCTTTTCCTCAAGGATTTCATCCACGGCGATGAGGATACCTGTCTCCTCCACATCACCGAAGCCATCATTGATAGCCGTGCCGAATAGTTTCATTGTAGGACTGAGATTCATATAGGCATTCACCAAAGGAGGGATATTGTAACCCATCTTACGGATTTCACGGTTCAGTATTCTGTAGTCTGCACGGAAGTCATCCTCACAGAAAAGAGTCTCCAGTTCCTTTGGATCAGTCTCAATTTTCAGCGGTTCCATCGGTATTACGAGGTTCTCCTTATCGTCGAAATGCTTCCTCAGGAAATACAGTATCATATCCCTGCCCTTGCGGATATACGACGGATACATCGTCATTTTGCCGAAGAAATACTTTACGTTCGGCATCACCACAGTAAGCGCACCCAGTCCATCCCACAAGTTGTCGAGAGCAAAAAGGCTCTTTGCACCCATTCTGGAGCTTTGGTATGGCAGAGCCACGAAGGAGCGACCCAACTCAATGGTCTGCGGCATATATTCCTTCATGAACTTGTCGGAGAAATGGAACATGTGGCTTGTGGCGAGTATAGGCTGTCCGTTCTTGTCGATATCGATGTCCGTTCCAAGAATATAACGGTAACCTCCGATTATCTCCTCTGCCTCCGGATTCCAGACTATAAGTTGCTTATAGCAGTTTGGCATGGTGTCAAACTCGTCTATATCCATGCTCTTGCCCGTGCCGCCGCCTGCCTCACGGAAAGCGATTTCACGAAGGCGTCCTATCTCTTTCATCACATTGGGCGCATTGTGCGCTGTGATGACATAGATTTCGTTATTGCTTTTGTTTGTCATTCGCAACTGACGCTCCGGCGTAAGTTCCTTTTTCAGCAGAGCCTTGTCAATTGGCTGAATAATCTCTTGTTCCATCTTAGCTTTCTTATATTTAGTGGGCTATGCCCGTATGTTCTTCGTTATCTATATTGCATTACAGTTCATAAACCTTGTCTTCCACATAGCGTGCCCATTCTTTGGCAGTCTTGCTCTTGTCGAAGGTCTGCCATGGTATAGGCTTTCCGATAGCCACTCTGAACTCTTTATGAACGTTCTTGTACATCTCGTCTACGAGGAAGAGCATGGCGATATTGAATTTTATGCCGAGCTTCTTGCAGATATTGGCAAGATTGTAGAAGAAATCGGAGTTCTGCCCACCGAAATGTATCGGCACGATATCACGCTTATACTCCACGCTCTTGGATATGAAGGTCTTGGTCCATGGTATGTCGTGTATCTCTCCGTTTATGCGTCGCGAGCACAGTCCGGCAGGGAACATGAGCATATGGTTGTCGCTTCCGAAGCCAGCCTCCACCATTGCCGGGAAGTTGCGGCTTTGGCTTCCTGTCTTATTGATAGGAATGCACACGGGCGCAAGTCCCGGAAGGTTCATCAGCAGGTCGTTGACGAGGTATCTGAACTTACCGTCATAATGTCTGCCTATTATAGCTCCGAGCGCCACGCCGTCCACTCCACCGAGCGGATGGTTGCTTACGAAAGTATACAGCCTGCCGTCGTTCTTGTCCGGCAGATTCTCCATGCCTTCTACCTTCAGGGTCATATCAAGATACTTGACACAATCTTCCAGCCACTCTACACCCTTATGGGCACGGCTGTCCCACAGGAAAGCATTCACCTCATCCTGGTGTATGATGTGCTTCAGCCACCTTGTAAGCAACGACGGCACATAGCGAGCTTTACCGCCCATCTTGCTTTTAAGTATGTTGTCAATGTCTATCGTCTTCTCTGTGACTTCCATTTTCTATGCTGTATCTACAGGTAACAATACCTGTATTTTATTGTTGTTGCAAGTATCTATTAGCTTTTATTAATGCAAAAATAATCTATCTTTTTCACATACGTTACTATTTCTCCCAAAAATGTTCAACATTGCGAATAATTTAAACAATTTTGCAACAATAAGAGCATGGTTTATTCATATATGAGCGTTGTAAGACGGTCTGCGGCGAGTATTTCATTCGCCACTTCCTGTATCTCCTCCGCCGTAATATTGTCTATATCGTCCATAAGTTTCGTTACATCTTTCTGCCATCCGTAATGCAGGAATGTCTTTCCGAAATCGAGTGCGAAGCTTTCCCTGTTGTCGCATGCCACACCGATCTGCCCCTTTATCTGTCGCTTTGCGGCTGCCAGCTGACTGGCTGTCAAAGGGGCGTTGATTACTTTATCAAGTTCCCTGCGCACCAGCTTCAGGCATTTTCTTACGTCTTTTGGGTCGCAACCGAAGTATGTGCACCATATTCCCGTATCGGAATAGCACACCATGGAGCTTTCCACCGTATATACAAGACCGTTGCGCTCACGGAGCGAGATGTTCAGACGGGCGTTCATTCCCGGTCCGCCAAGGATATTGTTCAGCAGATAGAGCGGCATTCTGCGCCTGTCGTGCACGCTGTATGCCCTGTTGCCTATCATCACATGTGCCTGATGTGTGCCGCGGTCGTGCTTTATTGTCTTCGGTTCGTAGGACGGCAACACGGCTGTCGGCGTTACGTCTATCAGAGGTGTGGCTGACGGGAACTCCGCCGTTGCCCGTTTCAGAAGTCTTACCACGGTATTGAAATCCACGTCTCCGGAAACGAAGAACACGGTATTCTCCGGCCGGTAGAAGCGTTTGGTGAAAGCAAGGGCATCGTCTGTAGTGTACGTCCTCAGCGTCTCTGCCTTTCCCAATATGTTATGTCCTAATGGATGACCGGCAAAGACGGCATTCTCGAAGTCATCATATATCAGTTCTGCCGGCGAATCGTTGTAGCTCTCTATCTCATCGCAAATCACTTCCACTTCCTTGTCTATCTCCGTCTGCGGATAGGTGCTTTGAAACACTATGTCGGTAAGCAGTTCCACGGCTCTTGGGAAATGCTCTTTCAGTATGGCGGAATAGTAGACGGTATCTTCCTTGTTTGTAAAGGCGTTGAGGTCTCCTCCCACGCTCTCCAGTCTGTTAAGTATCTGCATGGCTGTACGTTTTACCGTGCCTTTGAAGGTGGTATGTTCGCAGAAGTGCGCCATACCTTCCTCAGAACTTTCCTCGTCTCTCGTACCGGCACATATCTCGTATCCGCAATACACCACGGGGGAAGGAGACTGCAGATGTATTATACGCAGTCCGCAATCAAGGGTTATCGTATTATATTTCATTTCCTGTTTTATAGAATCCTGAATGATAAGATTTCCGGATGCAAAGGTAAGAAAGAATAATGAAATAACAAAAGAGGCCACTGAAGTAATTAAACCTACAGTGACCTTAACGTTAGTATGTTATGAAAAATTTGAGAGAACGAAGCTTCACAGCTTCTTAGTTGTTTTACTAAACATGATTTTATTATGAGAAAGCATAGAAAATTGTCTTATTTCAGTTGGTTGGGCATTACGGTTGCTTTCTTCAAGCTGTCGATTTTCACCGAGTCCCCCATTGCCACGGCAGGGCCGTTGTGCACCTTCGGCGATACTGTTGTTGCCACGTCATCACCTTCTTCATGGAAGGCGAACTGCGAAGCATTGCCCAACGTTAGGATTATAGCCACCATTGCCGCAGCCTTGAACAACGGCATGAGGCGCTGTCTGAACGGAACCACACGTGCCTTCACCTTTACCGGTTCGTCAATGAGTGCCTCCATCCTTGCATCGAAATCATCGCCGAGCACGTTTTCCTCCTTGTCGTTTGCCACGCATTCAAACAGGCTCTTGTATTTTGCCAACTCCGCAGGAACGTCGTTCTGGGAGAAGAATGCCTTCAGGATTGCCTCCTCTTCGAGGGTTGTCTCGCAATTCCAGTAGCGTTCCATCAGCTGTTCGATGTATTTATAATCCATATTCTGCATTTTCGTTAAACTTTTGTTTTACCGCCTGCCTTGCTCTGTATATGTTCACCTTCACCTGTTCTTCCGTTATGGATAGCACTTGGGCGATGTCTTTATACGACTTTCCTTCAAAATCACGGAGCTGCATACATGTTTTTTGTTTTTCCGGCAGACTGTCCACTATGCGTCTTACCATGTCTACCATGTCTTTCTGCTCTGCTCTTTCATCGGGTGTCGGCAGACTTGAGGCTTGCGGACCGTAGTCCTCTTGGTCGAGCGACTCATCCTGGCGTGACATTTTCTTTGTCTTGTCCAGTGCAAGGCGTCGGCATATCGTCAGGCTGAATGCCTCTATCGACTCTACGTCCTGCAAGGTGTCGCGGCGGTCCCATATCTTCATCATCGTATCCTGGACGACATCTTCTGCTTCCTCCCTATTCATTGTGATACGGAGCGCAAGCCGATAGAGCACGTTTTTCAACGGCAAGACATCGTTTCGGAAACTGATTTTTCTCATTTGCCTCTATTATGTTAGACGATTCAGTTATGGATAAGTTACAAAACGCAGGAATTTTCCTATGCTTTTAACGTTTTTTGTTATTCAATCATTGTACCGCACCTCACCTCAAGGTCGGTGTCTTTAGTTATTGCCACTCTTTTTACGCCTGCCTTTATAGCAGCAAAGGCGTTTTCGAGCTTTGGCAACATGCCACCGGCGATGGTACCGTCGGCTACGTATTTCTCAAATTTCTCTTTGTCAAGACATCTTATTACACTGCCTTCATCATCGGAATCGGCAAGCACTCCTGCCTTCTCGAAGGCATATACGAGTGTCACATCGTAGTATGCCGACAGTGCCTTTGCCGTTTCGGAAGCGATGGTATCGGCATTCGTGTTCAGGATATTGCCTTTGCCGTCATGGGTCAGCGGTGCCATAACTGGCACTACGCCGCTTTCTATCAAGTCGGCAAGGCGGATGCCGTCTACCGTGTCAACATCTCCGACGAAGCCATAGTCCACGTCTTTCACCTCTCTCTTATGTGAGCGGACCACATCCATGTCGGCTCCTGTCAGTCCGAGGGCATTCCCGCCCCTTGTCTGAAGCTGCGCCACGATGTTCTTGTTTACGAGTCCGCCATACACCATTGTCACCACACGCAACATCTCCGCATCGGTGATACGGCGGCCGTTTACCATACGGCTATCTATTCCGAGGGCGGCGGCTATCTTGGTGGCGCTTCTTCCGCCACCGTGTACGAGCAGCTTTCTGCCTTCTATCTTGCAGAAGTTGTCAAGTAATTCAGAAAGACGGCTACTGTCTTCTACAACAGCGCCGCCTACTTTTACTACAGTTATGCAGTTTTTCTCCATTTGCTTTTACTCCAAATATGTATATCCGTAGAGTCCTGAACGATAATTTGAAAGGAACTCCTTTCCCTCTTCGAGCGATATTTTGCCTGCCTTCACACTCTTCGTCACCCATATCTCAAGCTGGCGAACGAGTTTCTTAGGGTTATACTGCACATAGCTCAGCACTTCTTCTACCGTCTCTCCGTCGAAGATCTGGTCTATGTTGTACTTGCCGTCCTTCACCGAGATGTGTACGGCATTGGTGTCGCCGAAGAGATTGTGCATATCGCCGAGTATCTCCTGATATGCTCCCACGAGGAACACTCCGAGATAGTACGGGTCGTTTTTCTTTATTGTATGCACGGGCAGGATGTGAGACAGGTGGCGGTTGGTGACGAAGTTTGCTATCTTGCCGTCGCTGTCGCAGGTGATGTCCTGTATCGTGGCGCTGCGTGTCGGTCTTTCATCAAGGCGCTGCAGCGGCACTATAGGGAAGAGCTGGTCTATAGCCCAACTGTCTGGCAGCGACTGGAAGAGCGAGAAGTTGCAGAAGTATTTGTCGGCAAGCAGCTTGTCGAGTCCTTTCAGCTCTTCGGGCAGATGCTTCATGCTCTTTGCCATGCTGTTCACTTCGCGGCATACGCTCCAGTACATCCTTTCTATCTCGGCACGCGTCTGTAGGTCTACCATTCCGTGGCTGAACAGGTCGAGAGCCTCCTCGCGGATTTGCTCGGCATCGTGCCAGTCCTCCATCATTGTACGCGGATTGAGGTTGTCCCATATCTCATAGAGGTCTTTCACAAGTTTGTGCGACTCTGGAGTTGGTTCGTATTCCTCGTTCATCTCCGGCAGGGAGGCTGTCTCCAACACGTCGATTACGAGTACGGAGTGGTGTGCCGACAATGAACGTCCGCCTTCCGTTATCAGGTTCGGATGCTTTATTCCATTGGCGTTGGCAGCCTCGATAAATGTGTATAGACAGTCGTTGACATACTCCTGTATGGAATAGTTCACGCTGCTCTCGCTGTTTGAGGAACGTGTGCCGTCGTAGTCTACGCCGAGTCCGCCGCCGCAGTCTACAAACTCCACGTCGTAGCCCATCTTGTGCATCTGTATATAGAACTGTGATGCTTCGCGCAGGGCTGTCTGTATGCGGCGTATCTTGGTTATCTGGCTACCGATATGGAAGTGGATAAGCTTAAGGCAGTCCTTCATTCCCTTGCTTTCAAGTATTTCGAGGGCTGCAAGAAGCTCTGAGCTTGTAAGTCCGAACTTACTTGCATCGCCACCGCTTTCTTCCCATTTTCCACTGCCTGAGGAGGCGAGCTTTATCCTTACACCGAGGTTTGGCCTTACGCCGAGTTTCTTGGCTATGCGGGCAATGATGTCGAGTTCGTTGAGCTTCTCCACCACGATGAATATTCTCTTGCCCATCTTCTGTGCAAGCAGGGCGAGCTCTATGTAGCTTTGGTCTTTGTATCCATTGCAGATTATCAGGGAGTCGCTCTGGCACTGTACGGCTATCACGGCATGCAGCTCCGGCTTTGAGCCTGCCTCCAGACCGAGGTTGAACTTGCGTCCGTGGCTTATGATTTCCTCTACCACAGGCTGCATCTGGTTTACCTTGATGGGATATATGATAAAGCTTTCGCCCTTGTAGTCATACTCCTTGGCTGCTTTCTCGAAGCAGCTTGACGTCTTCTCGATACGATTGTCGAGGATATCCGGAAAGCGCAGCAATACTGGAGGGGTTATGTCGCGGAGGGCGAGCTCGTCCATTATGTCACGGATGTCTATCTGGGTATTGTCCTTGCAGGGCGTCACATAGACGTCGCCCTTGTCGTTGATACCGAAGTAGGATGTTCCCCATCCTCCCATATTGTATAACTCCTTGGAGTCTTCAATGGTCCATTTCTTCATTTCTTTGTTTTGTCGTTGTGGTAAATGTTGTAGGATTCCGCTGATGTCTGCTACCGACTACAGCATTTCTTTTATATTCTTTACAGAGGTCTGTATCTTGTCGTAACTGTCGAGGAGGTTCACGTCGAGCACGTGTTTTGCCTTCAGATAGTATGGCTCGCGCTGTGCAAGCTGCTCTTTGACGAAGGCTTCCACCTCTTCGGGGGTCTTGTTCAGAAGCAGAGGGCGCACGATCTTTCCCATCTTCAGATGGGCATAGAGGACCTCGGGGGTTGCCTTCAGATAGACGGTTTCGCCCTGCCGGTTAAGATAATCCATATTATCGAAGAAGCACGGGGTGCCGCCGCCACAGCTGAGCACGACGTTCTCGAACTCTGCCACTTCGTGCAGCATGTTGTGTTCCACCTTGCGGAAGCCTTCCTCGCCGCCTTTTTCAAAAATCTGCGCCACGGTGCGGTGCATGCGGCTGGTGATGTACCAATCGAGGTCGTAGAACATCAGTCCGAGGTTGTCGGCAAGCTGTTTGCCCACGGTGGTCTTGCCTGCCCCCATATAGCCTATCAGGATTATTCTCTGCATAGGCTGCTATTTCTTTACCGTATTGTTTATCACATTCATGCACTCCTCGTATGTCAGCTCTGCGGCACGCTCGTGCATTGCCTTCGGCAGACGGTAGTTCTTGCCGTCGTAGACGAGATACGGACCATACTTGCCTTTCATGACCTCGAGCTTGGAATCTTCGTCGAACTTCTTCAGATGACGCATGTTGTCCTCGATGCGGCGGCGTTCTATCAGCGCCACGGCGGTGGAGAGCTTTATCGTCATTGGGTCTTCGCCCTCTGGAAGCGACACGTATTTCTTGTTGTGGAGGATATACGGTCCGAAGCGGCCTGCTCCAATCACTACCGGCGAGCCTTCGAATTCGCCCACTGTGCGCGGCAGCTTGAACAGGTCGAGCGCCTCTTCGAGGGTTATCGTCTCCATGCCCTTGTCTTTTGGCAGCTGTGCGAAGCTTGGTTTCTCCTTGTCTTCGGCAGATCCTATCTGTATAACAGGACCGAAACGGCCTATCTTCACGAATACCGGCTTGCCGCTCTTAGGGTCGGTGCCGAGCTGTCGCTCTCCGGCTTTGTGCTGCTGGCGACTGTTCATGGTCTGCTCCACGCTTGGCTCGAAATGCTTGTAGAAGTCTTTCAGCATATCGGTCCACTGCTCTTTGCCCTCGGCGATGGAGTCGAACTCCTGCTCTACGTTGGCGGTAAAGTTATAGTCGAGCACCTCAGGGAAGTGCTGCAGTAGGAAGTCGTTGACCACCAGACCGATGTCGGTAGGCTGCAGCTTTCCCTTGTCGCTGCCGGCGGTCTCGGTCTTGGTTGTGTTTGTTATGGTGTTTCCCTTGAGGGTGTCTATCGTAAAGGCTCTGTCTTCGCCCTTCTTGTCGCCCTTCTGCACATAGCCGCGCTGCTGTATGGTGCTGATTGTAGGGGCATATGTTGACGGACGGCCGATGCCGAGTTCCTCCATCTTGTGTACAAGGCTTGCCTCGGTATATCTCAGCGGGCCCTGGCTGAACCGCTCGGTGGCTACCATCTCGGAACGCTGCAGCTTGTCGCCCTCTGTCATTGGCGGCAGCTGGCTTGTGGCGGTCTCGCGGCTTTCGTCTTCGTCTGACGATTCGCGGTATACTTTCAGGAAGCCGTCGAAGGTAACTACTTCTCCGTTTACGATGAACTTCTCCTCCGTCTCCGTGCCGTCGGCCTGCTTTACGCTGATGCCTACGGTGGTCTTCTCTATCTGTGCGTCTGCCATCTGGCAGGCTGCGGTGCGCTTCCATATCAGTTCATACAGGCGGCGCTCCTGCATCGTGCCTTCTATTGAGCTTGCTTCCATATAGGTCGGGCGGATGGCCTCGTGGGCTTCCTGGGCTCCCTTCGAACTGGTATGATACTGGCGGGTCTTATGATATTTCTCGCCCCAGTTCTTCTTTATCTCGTCTCTGCAGGCGTTTATGCAGAGGGATGAGAGGTTGACGGAGTCGGTACGCATATAGGTTATCTTTCCGTTTTCATACAGGTGCTGGGCTATCATCATGGTCTGCGACACGGTGAAGCCGAGCTTGCGCGCTGCTTCCTGCTGTAGGGTTGAGGTGGTGAATGGCGGTGCCGGGGTGCGCTTCAGCGGTTTCTTGGTTATGTCGCTGACGACAAATTCCGAGGTCTTGCACTTTTCGAGGAACGACACGGCGTCTTCGTGGGTCTTGAAACGCGTATCGAGCTCTGCCTTCACCTCTGCCTTCTTGCCGTCTTTGGTGGTCATGATGAAGAGGGCGTTTATCCTGTAATATGGTTCACTCTTGAATGCCTGAATCTCGCGTTCCCTTTCTACAATCAGTCTTACGGCTACGCTCTGCACACGTCCGGCAGAGAGCGCCGGCTTTACTTTGCGCCAGAGGATTGGCGACAGCTTGAAGCCCACAAGGCGGTCGAGCACACGGCGAGCCTGCTGTGCGTTTACGAGATTCATATTCAGGTATCGTGGATTGCTTATGGCATCCATGATGGCAGGCTTGGTGATTTCGTGGAACACGATACGGCTGGTCTTCTTCTCGTCCAGGCCGAGCACCTCGCACAGATGCCACGAGATGGCTTCTCCCTCGCGGTCCTCATCGGATGCGAGCCATACCTTGTCGGCTTTCTTGGCACTTGCCTTCAGTTCCGAAACGAGCTTCTTCTTCTCTTCGGGTATCTCATAGTCGGGTTCCAACGTATCGAGGTTGATGCTGATTTCCTTTTTCTTCAGGTCGCGGATATGACCGTAGCTTGACATCACCTTATAGTCCTTACCCAGGAATTTCTCTATTGTCTTTGCCTTTGCAGGGCTCTCTACTATTACCAGATTCTCTTGCATAATTCTGTAGTTTTCTTTATCGTGCGGCTATCGCCACACTACTTGTTTTTTATTTTGGCTGCAAAAGTAAGAAAAAGTTTCACATTCTACATTATATAATGTGATAATTTTCTGTTTTTTATAATAAAATACTATTAAAGACATATTGCAAAATATACCGGAACCACGTATTAAAACATAAATAAAGCCTTTATTTAATAAAACAACGGCTTTATTCCATTACGCAAAGGCTTTATTTTAATAAACAAAGCCTATATTTATGTTTTTCCGGCAAGTATGGATGCTTTTTGTGCTATGCACAACAGCCTTTAACCTATCATAAGGCTGAATTTTCTGCCTGCGTATTGTTGCGGGAAAGCATTATTATTAGTACTTTTGCCTAAAAGAAACATTATGGATGTAAATATCGAATCTTCGTGGAAGCAGCACATCGGGGCTGAGTTTGACAAGCAATACTTCATGGATCTCACACAGTTTGTGCGCTCCGAGTATATGCACACCACATGCTATCCCCCAGGAAACCTTATCTTCAACGCCTTCAACCTGTGTCCGTTCGACAAGGTGAAAGTGGTCATCATCGGACAGGATCCGTACCACGAACCGGGACAGGCTCACGGACTGAGCTTCTCGGTGTGCGACGGCATACCGTTTCCGCCATCGCTGCAGAACATCTTCAAGGAGATACAGCTCGACCTCGGCAAGCCTATCCCACACTCCGGCAACCTTACACGATGGGCACAGCAGGGAGTACTGCTGCTGAATGCCACACTCACAGTAAGGGCTCATCAGGCGGCAAGCCACCAGCGCAAAGGATGGGAGCAGTTTACCGACGCGGCGATAAAGGCGCTAAGCGCCGACCGCAACAACCTGGTGTTCATACTATGGGGCGGATATGCAAGAAGCAAAGCTCCGCTGATTGATGCCAGCCGCCATCTTATTCTGCAGTCGGTACACCCTTCTCCCCTATCGGCAAACCGCGGCGGATGGTTCGGAAACCACCATTTCTCGCGCTGCAACGACTATCTGAAGGAGCATGGAGAAACACCGATAGAATGGTAGAAATTAAACAAACAAAGAAAACATGACCAAGAAATACCTTCCCATACTTCAAGTCGGCGACGTTCTACTCTCGCCGGACATCATTACCGAGTGCTTCTGCTGCGACCTTGATGCCTGCCATGGCATCTGCTGCGTAGAAGGCGATGCGGGAGCTCCCGTCACTCTCGATGAAATAGCACAGATTGAAGATGCCGTAGACACGGTTTGGAACGACCTCTCTGCACAGGCGCAGGCGGTAATTGACAAACAAGGTGTGGCATACCCCGACCGCGACGGTGACCTCGTGACGAGCATCGTGGGTGGAAAAGACTGTGTCTTCACCTGTTATGAAGACGGCTGCTGTCTTTGCGCCCTGGAAAAGGCATGGCGCGCAGGCAGACTGACGGACTTCTGCAAGCCTATCAGCTGCGCTCTCTATCCTATTAGAGAGAAGACTTTCGGCAACGGACTCGTCGGACTCAACTACAACCGCTGGGACGTATGCCGCGATGCCGTGAAGAAAGGAAAGGAGCTTGACCTGCCTGTATATAAATTCCTGAAAGGTCCGCTCATAAAGCGGTTCGGAGAGGAGTGGTACAAGGAACTGGAAGAAATGGCTGACTCAATTGAGTTATAGCACATTCTGCCGCATCTAATAAAACATACGACCATAAATAAAGTATCAGCTCGTTTCTGCTAAGGCTTTATTTATGGTCGTATTCTAATCCCTTCTGTATGCCGACGGAGACACTCCGACATGCTCCTTGAAATACTTACCGAGAAACGACTGATTGGGAAAGTTCAAGTCCTTGGCTATCTCCTTGATGCTCTTGGACGTGTTCTTCAGCTGCACACGCAGCTCAAGAGTGACATACTTGTCTATCCATTCGTTGGGAGTACGCTGGCTTATCGCCTTTACTGTCTCTGACAGATACTTAGGAGTAATGCAAAGCTGCTCGCCATACCACGACACACGGCGCTCCGAACGATAGTTCTGCTCCACAAGACGGATAAATTCCGTGAAGATAGACTCTGCACGTGTCTGCTTCTTAGCCCCACCCTGCTGCACACCATACATCACATGACCGATATCATATATCATAGCTGCCAACAGGGAACGGACCACGTCGCGGCGGAAGGCATGTTCCTGCGCCTCCACCTTTGACTGTATCTTCTGGAAATAAGACATCAGATTTTCCACCTCGTCAATCCGCAGCCCGAAGACAGGATGCTTCCTTGAGAAAAGGAAAAGCGACGAGAGGTCATGCACGCCTTTCAGCACTTCGTTGAAGAAGTTCTCCGACATCATGATGGCTATGCCACTGAAGTCGCAGCTCAACTGGCTGTTGTTGACAACCTGCCCCTCACTGATTATTATCACATCGTTGGCTTTCACAAGGCGCTCTTCCGTATCTACAGTATAGCGCGCCTCACCACGCAGACACAGTCCGACGAGCAGACAACCCATGCGCTTAGGCACTTCCGGCACAGGCACACTGCCAAACTCCGGGAAGAGCAACAGGTCGTCATCTATACACGGACCATGAAACAGCTGTTTGGTGGAACCCACCGATATTTCTTCTATTGTGCTATACATATCTTATGCCCTTACGATTTAGAATCGTGCAAATATAGCACAATTAATCCAATAAGCAAAGACAAAAACAAAAAACCGCATTTCCCGGATAAGGAAATGCGGTTCCTGTTATTATTCTGTTTTCTTCTGCCTCTGCTTTGTCTTAAGCATGGACTTGGTCATTCAACCCGCTTACTTCTTAAGCATCTTCTTGCCATTCACGATAACGATGCCCTTATAGCCCTCGCCAACCTGCTGGCCAGAGAGGTTGTACATCTTACCGTCTGTCGCTGTCTTGCCTACAGATACAGCATTGATACCTGTAGAACCTGTCTTGCGATAGATCTGCATGTTGTCCTGTGCAGCATCGAATGTTGCAAAGTAGATGTTGTCTGCATTATAGCCGAGATTTTTGTTGGCAGCCGAACCGCCAAACTCTACCTTTGCATTGCCATTCTCTATCGCGATAGAAGCAATACTTCCTGCTGCAACATTATTCTGAAGCTTCAAGCCAGCCTTTACAGCTGTAAGATAGCTCTTGTTATTATACTGCATTGTCCATTTTGGACCGGAAGCACGAAGGCTCAATGGCATTACGTTGTCATTGCCATAAACCTTGTCACCTTCAGTTTTCACAGATACAGTCTGCAAAGTACCGCTATAAAGGTTTCTTGACATAGCAAGACCTTCCTGAGCGTTTACAAAGAGAATCTCATCGCCTGTTGCCAAAGTGCTGGCATCAGTCACCTTCTCATAAATGTCTCCATTTGAAACAGCATGCTGGCTTACAAGGTTTTTATCCTTGACACTAAAGGTTATTGTACCATCCGGATGCTCAATAATTCTGTATATTGGCATGTCTGTATACTGGGTCTTGTCGTAGAAAGGAAAAGCTGGAATATTATTTACGCTGTTTCCAAACAGATCTGTTGCTGAAGCCGAGCTCTTCAACTCACCACCTGATGCACATACCAGCATTGCACGCTTGTAGTTCTCATTATTGTTGACATCGTTCTTATAATTCCATGAATCAGCTTCATACTTTATACGATGTACCATAAGTCCTGTTTGATCATAGAACCATGTACCAGGCTGACGGTTTTCAAGAATGAAATATTCTTTCTCGTCATTAGGGTTACGGAACATTACAGCAAACTTGCTGTTTTCATCATTAGGGTTTTCAAGAAGGACTGCCTCCGGATCACTGATTGTCGGCATATCATACCAACCCATAAAGCTACGCTCGTAAGCCGTGTAACCTATAGGGGCATACGCACCGTTTGTATACGGACCAAGCTCCATTACCGACCATTCGCCATAAGCATAGTTTCCCTCATAAGAATCATCGGTACAATAGAAATCAGGCAGGCCCAAAGCATGACCCAACTCATGAACCATAACACCCATACCCATAAAGGAAGAATTGTTCTTTGAACCGTTCAACTCGTTTCCTACGAAATATGAAGAGAAACTGTATTTTGTACCATAGCTTGTGGAATAATCCATCTCATGTGGCCAGATTGTATTCTCGTCGCCACCAGTAGCCTCACCACATCCTGCATAGTAAACAATTATATTCGGTACTTTACCGTTAACATAATATTTGCTGAAATCAACACCCTGACTAATAGCATCGTTTACAGCCTCTCTGATCATCGAGGTGACATTCAAATCTATACGATAACCGTTCTTGCCATAATAGGCATAGCTCTTGTTGAGGGTCACCTTGGCTGCGACATCAAATGTAGGGTCAAACATGCCACGGCTCTGTGCAAGGAAATAATCTCTTACAGAACCACGTTCTCTTGTATTGTCTTCATTATAACCTTCCTGATTGAAGAAACGGTCCACCTTTTCCATTGTGGTTGTCTCCTGGAACTTTGTATCGCTGAACTCTACCATAAGCACCGGTATCGTTATCTTACCAACAGAAGGCAAAGCACCACCGGCACACTCGCCGTATTTACCCAAGCCATCTGGTGTAGCGGAACCTATTTTTGCCATACTGCGGTATGGAGACTTCTGAGCAAAGGCTGCCACTCCTGCTGTCTTTGGATTTAAAGCTGCTGTAGAAACGAAATTCTTTTCTGCCTCTGTACGCTTGTCTGTTGCATGCACAACAACATCTGACGCTACGAGCTTACCGTCTTTCAAGACTGCGTAGCACAAAGTACCGGCTTCATTACGCACAACGACTTTGTCATCGTCTGTAGAATAGAAAGCCAAACCATCATTACCATGCTTATAAAGCATCAATGTAGTTCCGTCACTCTGCTTCACAGGGAAAAGCTTATGAAGCGGACGAATTGCACTTGAGGACATAGCAAGAGACAAAGCCACAAGTGTTACAGCAAGTGTTTTTTTCATATTATTTTTTTAGTTATAAAATTACACAACATAAATACCTTTGCAAATATACAAACAATTATACTACGAGCAAGTTATTTAAGCAAAAATAACGCAAAGAGAACAATTTTTTATTTATATAGCACACACAAAAGAGGCGCAATTCAAAGAATTACGCCTCTATATTTCATTCTGCATCAACTGCAGAAAAAGTTTTCAAGATAATTACTTGATGAAGAACTTCTTGCCATCACGGATGATGAGACCCTTAGCGTTAGCATTTACACGCTGGCCAAGAGCATTGTAGCACTGCTCAGAAGCCTTCTTGAGTGGACTAACAGTAGCATCGCTGATACCAGCTGCAGAGAAGCCACCCTCATCAAGAGTTACAGTGTTCTTGTATGTCCACATACCATAACCCTTCAGACCGCCATCATTCCAAAGATTTGAGAAGAGAGCTACGCTTTCGAAGTAGATCTGGTTTCCTGCTGCCAATTCACCATCAACAAAACCTGAACCATCAGCTACAGGATAATTGCCATCCTTAGCATGGATATAAACTGACTCACCAGTTTCCTCTGTAACATTGCTGCTACCAACAAGGATGAAGAGAGGCCATACATACTGACCTGCAGGCATTGAAACGGCTTTTCCATCCTCAGCTATTGACATCTGGATGCTGCCAGAAGCACCATAACCGTTCATTGACTGACCACCTGTCATATCTGTTGCGCCCAATGGAGCATAACCATAAACGTTAACATTATAACCGAAGTCCTCTACTGCAACAGCAGCATTGTAATAGAAGAATGGATCCTGGTCATCCTTTGGAGCATCCTGATTGTACAATGCGAACTCCATCATACCATTAGCAGGCTTGAAAGCAATGTTAAAGAGGTTTGTCCAAAACGAAGCCTTACCCTGCTGGGTAGAATAGTCATCCATATAATATGCAAAACCTGCCTGATCCAAGCTGATAGTACCATCATCAACAGTGAATGTTATAGGATTCTCATAATCAACCATAAGGTTGTCTGGATCCTCTGTAGAACCGGTCCAAGCAAAGAGAGCGAACTTACCATACTTGAAATGATTGCAAATAACCTGACCTGTAGGACAAGTAATTTTGCCCTCAGCTTCATCATACTTGCCATAGAATGACATATCAGTATTGTAGAATTTCTGGCTTGTAGCATCGTATGCCTCACCAGGAATACGGAACTTAACGTTATAAGTTACACCGTCTTCAGTCACATTAGCCTTTTCTACAAAGATGCTATCGCATCCGTCAGGAGCACCAGTGTAGTCTGTATGATCCATAATATAAAGGCCATAGATACCATCATGAGCTACACGCTTAACAGCAACTCTTGACTTAGGCATTGCAACCTTAGACATATCTACCTCAGGAGCAGCAGCAGAATGGAGAACATTCATCTTACCGATGAGACTCAAAGACTCCTTTGCAACAGACTGCTTGTAGTCCTGTGCATTAGCTGCCAAAGACATTACAGCAGCACATGCTAAAAGTAAAACTTTTTTCATAATAATTATATTTTTAGAATTAATAAAATTTCTTTGAGGATGCCACGAGACAACCTCGTGGCATCTCTACTATTTAACACATTAGATTAATCTTTTTTATCATTGTCCAAATCACCGAACGGATAAGAGATTGACTCTGCCGATACCTTGATGACATTGTTAGGAACCTTAACGTCTGTCAAGATGATATACTTCGGATGACGTGCATTGTCTGTAGAAAGCTCAAATGTATGTCCAGCGCCACCACAGAACGGATCCATAGCAGACTTGATACCATACTTGTTGTTCTGATAATACTTGTAACCCATATTGTTACTTCCATCCTTAGCAGAGTTCCATGTTATCTTGATCTGGTTATCTATGACATTGCCAGCCTCGTCTTTAACAGGACTAAATATCATACCGCCAATATGCTCTGTACTACCAGCCATCATCATGAAGCCAGAATACTTACTTGTGATTGTACCGACACAAGCATAAGCAAGACGAGCACGAGAGTTGTTCTCAGCCTTTTCAAGTTTCTTCAAGAGAACATCCCACTGTGACTTACCATACTCACCCATATCGTCATACTTCAGATACCACATACCAGATGCGAATGTCTTATACAATGGTGGGACCTCTGTGATAAGCTTGACAGAGTTGTTACCTGTTGCATAGAAGAACTCCTCTGTGTCTGCCTTGTCAAAACCCGTCAGTTCAACACCATTGATAGTAACAGGATTGTAGAACACATATCCAGCAGGAGTAACGATAAACGGAGCATAAGTGTAAGACAAGTTACCTTCCTCGTCCGTTACCAGGAACTGAAGTCTGCGATAGTTAGACTGACAAGGAACAGTATTGTCCTCACCGAAGCTCAGTGTATAAGAACGAGACTTCATGAAATTTTCAGTTACCTTTACTGATTCAATATAACTCTCCCAAGAAGTGTTCTCATCCATCGGGTACATCAAGATCTTTGTGTCATGCTTCTTTCCCTTAAGTTCGATTTTATCCTTAGTACAAGAAACGACACGGAACTCTAAGTCACCAGCCATTCCTTCTCCGTCAACTCCATAATCAGCATTATAAGGATCAGAGAAATAATGGAACACGCTATTATACTCATCCATAGAGATTGTAACACCCATACTCTGCTCAATCTTATAATGAGACTTGCAGGTAACAGCCTTACCATCTACAACACCAGCCTTATGGTTATCTCCAACAGCTTCGCTTCCTATAATGACGGAATCGCCCTCAAACTTAAGCAAGACATTGTAGCCACCATAAGTAGTTGAACCATAATACTCCATTCTCCAACCGTTGGCAGGAGATTCCAGAATCGTCTTTGTCTCGTTTATTGCCTCTTGAGCACGCTCTGATGCACTCTTGTCAAAGACATCATCTACCTCCGTAACACATGATGAAAGGGCAAATATACCCAACAACAGTGTAAAGATACTATATATTTTTTTCATCTTTATATACTTTTTTAGTCAAGAGTTCGTAAATCAAGTGTAGCAGCTTCCGCAGAACGTCTCAACACGATAGAACGCATCTCATCGATATCGATACCCCACGAAGTCTTAAAGTATTCTCTAACCATATCAATCTTCTGCTGAATGATAGGAGCTCCAGTTTCACCAGCCTTATCAAGGATCTTCTGCCATCCCTCTGCAGACAATGTCACGTAGAAGGCATAAGTCTCAGCAAAGTCCTCATTGTACTCACCTGAAGCATAACCGGAAACGAATCCCTGCTTAGGAGCATTCTCATCGTCTACGTTAATCCAGTCTGTAGCATGATAACTACCAGCACTGATAGTCTGGAAATCTGTAGAGTAGCTCTTTGTCTGTGTCAAGATGTGACAGAACTCATGGTGCATAGTATGGAAATACCAATAGTTCAAGTTCAGAGGACTTGTCGACTTGTTGTATGGTTCCTCTGTATCAACAACAATGTTATCCAAATCAAGATGGTTTACGCCATAAAGCATAACCTTCATACCCTGATCTGCAGAACCGGTAGTAATACCACCACCTTCTTTATACTGGAATGATCCTATCAACTGTATCACACGAGGGGTGTATGTACGGATGAAATCCTTTCCTGCACAATCAACATAAGTCTCAAGCCACACGTGACGCACGAGCTTTGCCATAGCAACCGAGCTCTCGTATGTTGCAGGTATGACATTATAATTACGGTCAGTCTCATTATCATTGTAGCGATACTTGAAATCAAGGTTGTATTCTTCAACAAAGTTCTTGTCAAGCCATTTGTCAAAGTCTGAACGCTCTCCTGTTTCTGTCTGGAAGATGCTGTTCGGATTCAAGTCATCGTCACTACATCCTGTAAAGGATACAGCTGCTGCAGAAAACAAAAGTATTCCTAAATATTTAAATTTCTTCATCTTTCTTAAATTTTAAAATCAACGAGGATTTGCTGGCAGTCCAGCCTTAATAACATCAGCAGGCAACTGTATTGCACCTCTTGGATCAGCATAGTCTGAACTTTCAGGGTTGAATATTATCTGCTCCTCACCCTTCAGCAAATGAGTATAAGAGATACCGTAACGCTTCAGGTCGATAAAGCGCAGACCCTGATACATTGTCTCCAGACGGCGCATGTGAAGAATAAGGTTGATGATATTCTCCTGTGTTCCCTTTGCAACTGTGAAGCCCTGTGGGTGCAACTCCTTACGGATTGTCAACTCAGCCCAGCTCTCAATAACAGCTGGAGAATATTCCATCTCATCCATGAAGCTGTTCAAAGAAGCCTCATCCAATACAGGACGTGTAGTACCATCAGTAGCTTTCTCTCTACAGTGGGTCTTGATCCATGTATTGATATCGTTGATAGCCAAGTCATAACGAGGCTGCGAACTGAGTGCATAAGCCTCAGCACGGCAAAGCAAAGTCTCGTCGCCTGTGAATATCGGGTCAACGCAATGCAAATAACCAGTTTGGTTAATCTTATCAGTAATCTCGAACTGTGGCATCATCTTAGGGAAGAATATAGCCTGTGAAGAACCATACAGCAGATTTGAGTAATACAAGAGAGCCTTAGCACCTTCCTTAGAACCACCGGAACCAGAACCCCAAGGAGCCTTTGCCCAGTATGTTGCGAAAGAGCATACATAAGTATTATGCTGGAAACGAGGAGATACAGGATATAGCAAGTTATATGAAGCTCCAGAATATGTAGCAAGAATCATCAGGTTAGCAGCATCGCTGGTCTTAATCCACTGAGTACCAATATCCTGTGCACCGAACTGAGTAAGCGGTTCATATTGACGCATAACAGCAGTAGGGTCGCTGCCGAGAACTTCATTAGCATATGCGATACACTTGTCATAGTTCATATAGTACAAGTTGAAACGCGCAGCGAAAGCATAGGCAGCCTTCTTGTTGAAGTGATACTTAGGCACAGAATATGTATTGTCATCGATATTTGGCAATGCCTCTTCGATGTCCTTGTTTATATTCTCATACAACTCGCGCAGTGTACCACGCTTATAAGCACCACCGATGAACTTTGCAGGCTCTGTAGGATAAGGGAGTCCGAGGTACTCGTCAGCCTTAGCCGGGTTCCATGCCATACAGAATGTATTAGCAAGCTGGAACATAGAGTAAGCACGAATCATCTTTGCCTCAGCAACAAGATTCTTAGCAGACTCTGTCAAACCGAGCTTTTCAATGCTCTGCAAAGCCTCATTTGCAGATGCTATAGAACGGTAGTATCCATTCCATGACTGATATGGAGAGTCATTACCTGTATCATCAACATCCTTGAAACGGTACAACTCGTCCTTCAGTACTGAAGAAGCGTAAGTCTTACCATTATCAGTGACATTGTCAGACATCATCTCCATAATGGTGTTATTGTTGTAGTTTGGATAAGCCGAAACGAGCAAATCCTTTACCTGGTCTGCGGTTTCAATCTCAGCACGGTCATCTGGAAGAGTATCGAGATAATCGTTACATGAAGAGAGAGCACCAACAGCAAGTACTGACAACGCTATATATTTAAATATCTTCATTGTTTTTATTCCTTTTTATTTAGTAATTAAATACCAAGACGCAATGTAAACGTGAACTGCTTTGACATTGGAGCAGCAACACCACCAGAGTTGAAGAACTCAGGATCCTGTCCGTTCAACTTGTCGTCAGCATAGATCAAGAAGAGGTTTGTACCCTGCAACTTAGCGCTTGCACTTGTCAGACCAATCTTGCTAACCCACTTCATTGGGAAATCGTATGCAACAGAAATCTCCTTCATACGGATGAAGTCACCCTTAGCCACACGCTCTGAAGAGAGGTTGTAAGCATTGTATGCGCGGTTCAGATAAGTGTCGCTTGAAATTGTTCTAACGTCAGCGATTGCCGGGATAGTAGTCTTCAGCTCATCACCAGTAACAACCCATCTGTTCTTGAACTCCTTCGGCATAGCTGCAAGGTCTGAGTATGAAGATGAGAATGCAGGGTCAAGACGTACTACATTTCCGAATGAATATGTCATGAAGACATTCAGATGCCATCCCTTATAAGAGAACACGTTACCAAGAGAACCTGTAACTGTAGGATCTGTCGGACCCTCATACTTCAGATAGTCAAGATTATATGACTGGAAGTTGATGTCACTTGTTGTAATCTCACCATTCTCGTTTACGAATGTAGGAAGACCCTGGCTGTTGAGTCCCTTGAAGTCCATAGAGAAGAGAGCGCGATAAGGATAGCCCTTCATTGTAAATCCGTTACCATAGATAAGGTCATAGATACGTGTCTGGGCATCAAGATCAGTTACACGGCTCTTTGTGTGAGAGAAGATGAAGTCTGTGCTCCATGTGAAGTCCTTTGTTACAATGTTTCTTGTACTCAACGTGAACTCCTCACCATGAGATCTCATACTTGCAACGTTAGCATAGTTCAATACAGAACCCTCTACACCAGTTGTACGCTTCGGACCGATAAGGTCGTAGTTGTTACGTGTATACCAGTCGAACGAGAAGTTGATACGGTTGTTCAAGAAACCGAGGTCGATACCGATGTTAAGCTCATGCTTCTTCTCGTATGTCAGGTCAGGGTTAGCGAAGCTTGAAATCTGAAGTCCAGACTCCTTGTCAGAAGTAAACGGACGCCATGTGTTGTAGCTCTGGATGATAACCATAGCATTTGTGATAGCAGGTTTGTCACCAGTCAGAGAGTAACTTGCCTTCAATGTAGCGTGAGAGAGAACCTTGTTCAGTTTCTCGAACCATGGCTCCTCGTGAGCATTCCATGCACCAGAGATGTTCCATGTTGGCAACCAGCGTGCGCTTGTAGCCTTACCCAGACGGTTGCTACCCTCGTAGCGTACAGTACCGTTCACGGTATATCTACCTTTCCAAGAGTATGTTGCTGTACCGAAGAATGAAGCCTCACGGCTGTATCCGTTACCAACAGCATAGTACATAGAGTTCTCTTCTGCAGCCTGCTTGAAGTAGCGATAGTCATAGCTACCGAGCATACCGTTGGTATAGTTCATACCAATACCGTCGAATGAAGAGCTGTTACGGTCAATATTGTTAATCTCCATACCTCCATAGAGGTTCAAGATATGAATATCGTTGAACACATCGTTATAAGAAGCTGTAGCACGGAAGTCCCAGCTGTTCATCTTATACTTTGTCTCACGATAGAAACCGCCAGTAGGGAGAACTGTTATAGGCAATGAGTTAGCGTTGTCCGGGTCCTTGTAAAGGAATGTATTGGCATCACGCATTGTAGCATCATCCATTGCACGGAAAGCCTGCGCCTGGTTAGAGTTCTCGGTAATGTTGTGAACCTGAGTTGTTGTAGAGAACTTGTAAGCACCCAAAACAGAAAGTTCAACTGTTCTTACCGGCTTGTACTTCAACTCAGCCTGGAACTTCAAGTCAACAACGTCAAACTGCATATTGTTGTTATCCAACTCGTTCAGGATATTGAACGGAGCATAGTTTCTTGTATAATATGCGTTTGGATCAAGAGTACGTGAGCTGTTCAACGCATAAGAATATGGGTTGATATCGAAATCACGTGAAACATCACCAGTTACTCCATTGATACCGCTTGAATTTGTTGTACCAGGAGCGTGCTGCTTACGGTAGCTACCGTTACCGATAAGGTTCAATGAAACCTTCTTGCTGATATTGTACAGAGCGTTGATGTTAGATGTATAACGCTTTACGCTGCTCTGCTTGTACCATCCTGGATCATCCATGAAACTGAACGAAGCATAGTACTGAGCCTTGTCTGTACCAGAGCTCATACTGATAGAGTGGTTCATTGAAATAGAATTCTTGAACAGCACATCAAACCAGTCTGTATTACGATACTCAGCCTGACGCAGATAGTTGTTCATTGCCTCTTGAGTGTTGGCAAGAGCGAACTGACCTGTTGCAGGGTCATACTGATTCATCAGGTGATACATACTACCGAACACGCCACTGTTACTTGCACGATAAGAGCTTACGAAAGAGAAGAATCCGTTGTTCTTCATCTCCTTGTAAATACCCATCTGCTCCTGAGAGTCCATGATATTGAACTCGCTGTAACTTGGTTTCAGTCTGTAAGAGAACTCACCTGTATAACTAATCTTGGTAGCACCAGCCTTACCACGCTTTGTAGTAACGACAATGACACCGGCCATAGCGCGAGCACCATAAATAGAGGTAGCAGAACCGTCCTTAAGAATCTGGAAGCTCTCGATGTCGTCTGAGTTAAGACCTGCAATGGCACTTGAGATAAGTGTTGCAGCATCACCTGAAGACAAAGCATCTGCATCAACCTCAGTTACATCCTCCATGATAACACCGTCTACAACCCACAATGGTTTTGAAGAACCATAGATTGAGGTTGCACCACGCACACGAATCTTCGGAGCTGTACCAAAGGTACCAGAAACGTTCTGCACAGACACACCAGCTGCACGGCCCTCAAGAGAGCGGCTGATATCAGCCACACCATCAAGTTTAGCCTTGTCCGCATCAATCTTGGTGGCTGCACCGGTAAACAGACGCTTATCCATCTTCTGCATACCTGTTACGACAACCTCCTGAATCTGATGTGCATCAGGGACAAGCGTAATTTTCATACCTTTTTTACCCTTCAGAGTCTGCTCAGTCATTCCGACATAGCTCACAATGATTGTCGGATTGCTCTGTGGACAACTAAGCGAGAACTTACCGTCGATATCAGTAACGGTACCAGCATTGGCACCCTTAATCTTGATGGTAGCACCAATAACAGGCTCACCATCTTCCTGAGATATCACGGTACCTGAGACTTCTGTTTGAGCCATCGCCATTCCAATAAAGAGGAACAATGAGGCCAACAACATCGTTAGTCTTTTTTC
>ERZ1026862.498-NODE-498-length-26250-cov-14.666005_pt1 | contig 26250 bp, 14 predicted proteins | sample MGYA00380161_ERZ1026862 | MGnify/ENA primary metagenome ERZ1026862 (study PRJEB33269, sample SAMEA4719797) | human gut metagenome | biome: human-associated habitat; feature: organic feature; material: feces | place: Cameroon | collected 2013-10 ... | reverse complement strand
TAAGCAGTCCAACAGACAGTTCTCTTATCTCATTGAATGTTGAGGCCTTGTCACAGCAAGAATCAGGAACACAGAACACAGTACCTGGCAAAACGTACGATTGCCCAGGTTGTGGTACTGGCGATGGTAAGATGTGTATGTGTACTAATGGTCAACAATGCACTGAGATTCCTTGCTAAAGGCTATGTTCGTTTGGTTTCTTGATGAATAGTCATCAATAAACCAAATTTAAAAGGAATCATTTTTATAAAAATATAGCAAAAAAACTATATGGCAAATTGCATAAAATTCTTCAAAAAAAGTACATATAATGAAAAATAATACTACAATAGCGTTTAGTTGCATAATTTGCTCCTTAATGATTATTATATCATGTACGGATAATAAAAGAAATGAACTGATATCCAATTTGCAAATGGATAACTACAACATTGATATGCCAAAATCAACTGAGTTATCTATTGTCGACAGTGTGAAATATATCATGCTGGATGAAAAATGTTTATTCTCAAGTATAAGCAAGATTGTAAAAGTCAATGACAAAATTGTTATCTTCGACAAGTATGGAAGTGAAAAAATACTAGTGTTCGATGTTAATGGTAATTATATAAATTCAATTGGCAGAAAGGGAAGAGCTGAGAACGAATATGTCAAACCTTGGGACATTGCCATTAAAGGCAATCACGTACTGATATACGACCGGGGAACTCAGCGTATGATCACATATGATATGGATGGCAATTATGTAAAATCACAAAAAAGTGCACATATCATAGAAGGTTTTGCACCTCTTAAAGATGGTAACTTTTTAGCCGCAATGGCAAAAGAAGATAATTCCATTGAAATATGTATTTTGAGCAAAACGCTAGATTTGGTTAAAGAATTAAAAATGTTTGACAAAGCTTGTTTCGATGACAAAATAACAGACAATCTATTTCAAATAACAGATAGCACGATACTCTATAATCGTCCTATAGATTATACTGTATATGAATTCAATAATTTTGGGGAACCAATAAAGAAATACAATTTTGATTTTTGGAAAAACAATGCTTCCAAAGAGATAACATATAGTTATGAGAAATTTGTGGACGGAAATGGAAAAAAGAAATATACCTATATGTACGATTGTCCCTTAAAAATAGGTAATTCGTTTGTCTGTTCTTTAATATCCAAAGGGATTAAATGTGGTTTATTTTACAATCCTCAAAAAAGAAATTCCATTATAAATGAGTGGAAACCACAGTTTACTCATACAGAACTATTTTTACCTATTTATGCAGAAAAGAATCTTGTTTATGGTTGGATGGATGATTCTATGATAGAATTGATATCGGACAAAGAGAAAATGCCTATTGAAGTAATAAACCATCTTCAAAAACATGGAAAGGTAATAAGTATTTACCATTTGAACAGAAACTCTATATGAAGAAAATCGAATTATGGCTATTCGCCTTGACCTTTTCATTTATGGTATCTTGCAACAATCAAGATACCATAAATGAGAGCCTTCGTCAATTTTCAGGAGCCAAGGTCGAACTGGATACTCTAGAAAACCAAATAAAAAACGAACATTATAAAAAAGATGCAGCTTGGAAATTGTTCATATACAATGATTCTACAGAATGCTCATCTTGTCGTCTAAGAGAATTAGATGAATGGAAACCTTTGCTTAAGAAGCTTAAGGAACGCAATATAGAAAGCGTATTCATCTTTAGTCCCAAGAAAGATAATAAAGACGTATTTGATTTTGTTGTAAAAAGCAAGTTAGATGATGCAAATATTATTATAGATCAAACAGGTTATTTTCGGAAGATTAATCCTGCTTTACCCAATAATACGTTGTTACATATATTTCTAGTCGATAAGAAGGGAAGCGTTGTCGTTATTGGTAATCCATTAAGAAATCAGAAGGTTCTGGATTTAATGTTAAACATGATAAATACACCTAACAATAGAAGGTGAGAACTAAAGTTCTAATTCAGAACATCTCGTATTTATTGATGTAACGGATAGTTTTACTCTTCACAACCCTCTCATAGCTTGATTAAAAGTGTGATGACAGAATCACTCTTCTTTGTAAGAAAAAAAACAGAGGGGGCGATCCACGTAATATTGAAGAAAATAGTTATTGAAATAATATATTTTGTTTATAGCAAAGGAAATCATATGAAAAAAAATATGTCTAACACTTATAAGATAATATTGCCCATCATACTATTACATGTTGTATTCTTTGCTGCTTGTGACAAAGCAAAAGAATCTGCTGAATATATTGTTACACGGACGAATAATTATACAACCAAACAAATACTTAATACTTGGAATATTATAGGTACATTGACACATAACGAAGATTCTATGATAGCCAACAACATAGCAGTTAGCTCTGTCTATCGAGACAGCTTGGCTATGGTGTTGTTAAAAGACTCACTTCACTTTTGTGGAATTTATACACCTAAATACGGCATGATGGACTTCCGTGAGGTCTACAATATTGCGCCAGATGATACTACAGGAGTGTTAGCTGGACATATCACATATGCCACATGTCAGATAAAGTCAGATCTTGACACGATTATGTATCTGCGCATGGAGAGTAGCATGCCTAATACATTGTGGGCAAACAAAGACACACTAAGACGGAAGGATGTCAGCGGTATGAACTTATTCACTCTACCATTAAAGGCTGGTATAAATGATATAGTTATAAAATTCATAACAGATGGAGATGACTTATCTTTCGAAGTTACGCTTTGTGACAGTCTCACGATTAGCCGTCTCTTTATAGAAGGCCAGAGTGGAAATATTATATATGCCCTGATTAATGATAGCAAAGACATTCTTCTTACAAATGCACATCAAAACGTGATGGATGCACCAGTGGTAATGAATGTTCATGATGTGCAAGGCAATTTGCTCAAATCATTCACTCTCGAAAAAGATTCGATGGTCTATAATGTTCCTGAAATGGAATGGGGCAAGAGCTATATGTACAGTATGACTATAGCCGGACGCACTGTACGCCAGCCGGCATTGTGTGGTAAGGATGATGATGCTCTTATACGTTTTCGTGCCCTTGCTGACAAATTGCCAATAAATCATCCACGTCGTGCAGAGGTGGAAGAGTTACTCTATCGTCTTGACTTCCTGCTTCATCATCCTACACGTTATGAAGGAGACTGGTGGTGGCAATTTAAGATTCCTACTATTACGTACCAGCTGGAGTATACCTTTGCCCATCTTGACTATGACTATGGGCAGAGTGATTTGGAACCAAACATCATGTTTGTGACCTATAAGTCGGAACAAGATGATAGTTTACAACATTATCTTCTTGCCCGCCCGAACCACATAGACCCAAAGAAGCCCTTGCCTTTGGTAGCAGTTGTCAGACCTCACATAGAGAATCCATATCATTTCTTCTGCTGTCCTCAGCTGGCACGCCAATGGGCGATAAACCAGATGCAAGCTATGGCAGAACGCTACCATTGTCTAATTTTCATGCCAGAGATGCGTACATATCTTAAAGAGGACATAACGAAGAAATCTGAACGTGAGTTTCATATAGCATTATCCCATTTAACAGATCATTATCCTGTGGACTCCACACGTATATACCTGCATGCCAACTGCTCTGGAGGATATCGTGCCTTGCGTCTCGCCACACAAAATCCAACTCTTTTTGCAGCTATAGGACTCTATGCTCCAGTTTATCACTGTCCTTACACCGATGAGTCTTCACAGGAAGTGGCACCAGAAAATATGCTGGAACGTTTGAAGGATATTCCTATATTTGTTCATGGCGACCCTTTTGATACTCACAGTCCATACAGCATATATAAGGACTTGGTTTCTGATTGTCACCGTAAGGGCTTACCCCTCACTCTATCCATCAAGCGTAACTCTGGTCGTGCCTACAATGTAGTCCTAACAGGTGAAGAGGCAATGGAATTCTTTTTCAATAATAAAAAGTAAAAATTAATTAACTATAACACCGCCTTATATGCAAATAATATCACGCATCCTATCAAAGAGCATTGGAACCTTGTTTATATTGTCTTCAGCACTTAAGGCAGTAAATGTTCAAGCATTTGCTCAGACAATCAACTCTTTCTTGACATTGTTAGGGATGGACTATCTGTATGGATACGGAGAAGAACTTGGTATCATAATATGCACTGTTGAGATGTTGTTTGGACTCTTGGTAATGCACAAAACTTATGAACGCATAGCAACAATAGGAATTGCATTAATGATGGCGGTATTCACATATGTAACATATATCAATTCTACAAACCTATATGGAGGTATTGAATCTTGCGGCTGCTTTGGAGAACTTATTCACCTGTCAGCATCAGAGACCTTCTTTAAGAATATTGTGCTACTCATCATGATTATGGCTTTGTTGACATATCACATATTGACTCGGAAAGAATCTAACTATAAACTTAAACAGTGCATAGGCAATATAGGACTTTATGCTACTACAATAGTATCTCTGATCTTGCCTGTGTACTCGTATCTCATGATTGACTTGATGACGAATACACTATATATTATTGTTTATGTAATACTCTGCATAGCAATAATAACACACAATGAATATGTTTTGCATATTAGTGAGAAAAATGGCGAAAATTAGGATTACGAATAAAATCTTGACATGGACGATTGCTGCTGTAAGCATCCCATTTTTATTTTATGGATTGCTGTTGGCTTGCCGTGCATTTTTATGTGATCAGTTTGTAACTCCGACCTATTCTATGGAGCCTACCCTCGTACCAGGTGATCGTATACTTGTGGACAAGACCATAATGGGAGCACGCATATATTCCGACTTTCATTTCGACAAAGAAGGGCAGGAATTGAAAACGTGGCGCACAAGAGGAACAAGAGGCATTGAGCGAAATGATGTGGTAGTGTTTAATTTTCCTTACAAGGATGATAAGGTAAAGTTCGTCATAAACTATGTATATTGCAAGCGATGTCTAGCGCTGCCGGGAGATTCAATTAGTGTTGAAGGAGGTTTCTACAAGAACAACAACTTCAAGGGTGAGTTGGGATATATCCCTGCTCAAGACCAATTGGCACACACACCTGACTCTCTTTTTGATTATTGGGTATTCCATCTGCCACCACACAATGGTCTGTTACTATGGACATTAAAAGATATGGGACCATTGTATGTTCCACGAAAGGGAGACATAATTACTATCACGCCACGAGAGGCAAGTATTTATAAGATTCTACTTGAGTGGGAAACTGGAAAAAAGATTGAAGAAGACTGGGAACGAGGCTATGCACTAGCAGATGGTAAACCAATAACTCACCACCAATTCGCTCACGACTATTACTTCATGGCTGGTGACAACGTGATGAACTCGAACGATTCCCGCTACTGGGGATTGGTGCCTAAGGAATTTATCATAGGTGTCGCTACACACATATCTTATCATAAAGACCGAGACAAAGGCATTATGGAGTGGAATAAAGTCATGAGGCGAATAGAAAGCTATTCGCACAACAACTAAACAAAAGAATAAAGTGCAGTCAACAAAGTATATATATTCATCTATCTGCATATCTGTAATGGTATGCCTTTCTTTGCTCCGTGTCGAGACGACATGGAACAATGCTGATGCGATTGTGTCAAATACAGTGGTGGCTATGTCTATCATCGTATTTTTGATTTGGATATTCAAGCGAACTAGTTTACGTTTATCCTCTTTGGATAGCATCTTAATTTCATGGTATCTATACATGATTGGGTATGCCTATCTACAGACAGAATATCCTGTATCAATTATTGTACTGAAATCCACTCTGTATCTCGCTCTGTATCTTGCTTTGAGAGTTCTGTTTTCAGCGATAAGAACAAATGGCGATGTCATAGCATTAGGAATTGCAGGACTTGCAATTGTTGAGGCTGTGATGGGAATAAACCAGATGATAAACGGCACAAGTCGGCATTATCTGTATCCGATGACAGGCTCATTCTTCAATCCAAACGGTTTTGCAACCCTTATAGGAATGGGAATGGTTACTACTGTGTCACTATGGAAGAAATACGCTATTGGATTTGAACAATACATAGACAGAATTTCAAAAAACGATTATATTCAGAAAAATAAGTGTTTACGACGTATTCTTAAATCCGTACGAAAAACACATGTCGAGTACGTATATTATGCTATTCTGATGCTATTGATGTCAATACTGATGCTGACATGGTGCAGGGCTGCCATAATTGCGACCATTGTTACTTTATTATATATATATCGTGCAGAGCTAAATAAATATAAATGGATTATAATGTTAGCAATGGTGGTTGGTTCTATTCTCCTGTATGTGATGAAACAAGGCTCTGCTGACGGACGCGGAATAATTTGGTGGGTATCTTCACATATAATAGCAGAACATCCGCTGACTGGCACTGGCATAGGAAGCTTTATACATCAGTACGGTGAACAGATGGTTCGATTGACAGGCGATATGCCCGACGGCAGTCTACAGAGCGCTGATGTACTCGTATATTCATTCAATGCATTGCTGCATATAGGAGTCGAACAAGGTGCAGTAGGTATTCTCTTTGCAGTATGCACAATAGCAATTATTGCATGGTATTCACATGGTAATAACAGCTGCTATAAGTGGAATATCGCTGTGATGCTGATAACTTCATTTTTCTCATATACCTTCGAACTGCTGCAGTTCCAGATAATCATGGTTGTGGTAATGGCACATCTTGCAACAGAACATTACCCAGATGAAGAAAAGAATGGCTCAAAACGCTGGAGCATTATGTTTTGGGCAATCTCTTTGATATTGTCTCTACTCATTTTGCCACGTATCAAGAAGCTTGTGGAAGTGAATGAGGATTATGCAAGGATAGTGGGATTCATGAACAGCTATTTTATTAAGGATTATTATAAAATGTTGCCATACATGTTGGATAATTCAACTTTTTTATTCAACTTTGCCAAAGCATTACGTGAAGAAAAAAGATACAATGACAGTAATGACATGTTGCGCCGTGGAGCACTTGTAAGCAATGATCCTATGTATCTTGTTATGCAAGGCAACAACTACAAGGACATGGAATTTGCGAAGGAAGCTGACAACATGTATAATAAGGCTTTCCGCATGATGCCAAACAGAATTTATCCATTGTATAAATTAATGCTACTATATAAAGACACAAAGCAGAACACCAAGGCTAGGGAGATGGCAGAAAGAATCACAGCCTTCAAGGTGAAGGTGGAGTCGCCGGCAACACGAGATATAAAGAACGAAGCAAATAAATTGTTACATAATGAATAGACAAATAATAATAATTGCATCAATGGCTCTGTCCATTATGGCCAAAGCACAGACACAGCAAATGACGTTGACCGATGCCATCAGCATAGCTCAGAAGCAGTCGCTCAGTGCCATGGTGGCACGGCTCAACTTCATGAGTTCATACTGGAGCAACCGCTCGTTCAAGGCAGAATTCCTGCCAGCTGTGAACCTGTCGGGTGAACTGATGCAGTACAACCACTCCACCGTTGAGGCACGTAATGCCGAGACGGGAGTGATAAACATGGTGGACAATAACTCGCTCACCAACTCGCTGACGCTCTCTGTCGATCAGAACATATCCGCATTAGGCGGAACGCTCTCCGTACAGTCGTACCTCTATAGGCTCGATCAGTTCAATGAAAAGAGCAAGACATATAATTCTCAGCCATTGAGACTGCAATATGCTCAGCCACTGTTCGCCTTCAACAGCCTGAAATGGCAGAAGAAGACAGAGCCTCTGAAATATGAGAAGGCAAAGCGTCAGTATCTGGAGACACAGGAGAGCGTGACTAGCAATGTCGTGTTGCTGTTCTTCAACGTACTGTCGGCACAGAGCGAGGCTGAGCAGAGCAAGGCAAACCTTGAAGACCGTGAGCGACTGTTCGAGATGGCAAAGAAACGTCTCGCACTCGGTACGACGACCAAAGGCGACGTCCTGCAGCTTGAGCTCTCACTTATCAATGCGAGGGTGACGGCGAAGGAAAAGGGACTTGCCCTGTCATCAGCCCGCTTTGCACTGCGCAACTATCTCATGCTACCGCCGCAGACAGAAGTTGAACTAATTGCGCCTATGGATGTACCGCAGATAGTGCTCAGTGAACCTGAAGTGATAGTGAAGGCTCTCGACAACTCAACCTTCGCACAGAAACAAAAGCTGTCAACGCTTGAAGCAGAGAAAGCCGTGGCACAGGCAAAGGCAGCAAGAGGCATACAGATGAAGGTGACAGCCGACGTGGGGTTCAACCGCACAGCAAACTATCTGCGTGATGCATACCGTGGACTGGAAAACTCTCAGGTTGTGGGTGTGTCGGTATCCATGCCTATCTTCGACTGGGGAGAGAGCCGTGGCAGGGTACGCATGGCAGAGGCAGACCTGGAAGCGGTGAAGACCAGCAACAAGCAGGAATATGAACAGTATGTGCAGGACATACGTACATCAGTGATGCGGTTCAACATGCAGAACGACCAATGCAGCGCAGCACTCCGTGCACAAGAGATTGCCACCGAACGATATGAAATCACACGGAAGCGTTTCGAGGCAGGAGGTGTCACCGTGACAGATCTCAATACTGCATGGCAGGAAGCTGAGAGTGCAAGAGCCTCTTACATAGCACAACTGCAGACATACTGGAGCAGTTACTACTCACTGCGCAAGACCACACTGTACGACTGGATTACAAACAGAGACCTCACAACAGATTATAACTCTCTAATAAACGAATAAGATGAAGAAGATTATATATCTGGCAATGGCTATAATGCTTGCCACCTCTTGCATGAACAAGACCGAGAAGGAACAAAAGCCTAAGAATAATATCCAGTCGCTCACTGAGACATACGTGGATACCATGCGGCTGACTCTGACATCGTTCGACAACCAGACCGTGTGCAACGGACGCCTTCAGGCTCTGTCTACAAGTGTGCTGACATTCCCAAAGTCAGGCTATATCACAAGCATACGTGTGAGTGAGGGTCAACGAGTGGGCAAAGGTGCAGTGATAGCAACCATAGATGCCACCGAACGCCAGCGTGAGGTAGACAGGGCAAAACATGAGCTGGAGCGCACACGTGTCACTCTCATCGACAAACTCATAGGTCTGGGATATGATGCGGACATGAAGGGAGTACCAGCCGACGTGATGCACCGCGCCGAGGTGACATCGGGATACTACTCGGCAAAATACGACTTGACTACGGCACAGACAGCATTGGCTGAGTGTACGTTACATGCACCCACATCGGGACGCATAGCCTCTATTGAGGGCAAACTGCATCAGATGAGTGACAAGGTCTGCACTCTTATTGATGACTCCCAGTTTGATGTGGAGTTCAAGGTGCTGGAGTCGGAACTTAGGCATGTAAAGGTAGGACATGAGGTCATTGCCACTCCGTTCATCAACGACTCGCTACATGTAAGCGGAAGAATAACAGAGATAAATCCGATTGTGGACGACAAGGGATTGGTAAAGGTCGTGGCACGCATCTCTGGCGGACATCAGCAACTGCTTGACGGTATGAACATGAGAGTAGTCATCAACCAGCGTGTGGAACAGATGTTTGTCGTGCCTAAGGATGCTGTGGTTGAGCGTGACGGATACCATGTCATCTTCCTCCTTCGTGACGGTCATGCCGTATGGACATACGTGGACATCGTACACTCGAATATCTCATCATACGCAATCACCGGTTGTGCGCGGAAAGACACGCATATCAATGAGGGGGATATAGTGATAACATCAGGTAACCTGAACCTCGCCGATGGAACGGAAGTGAAGATTAATGAAAAGTAAAAAGTAAATGCATACATCATTATTAAAACGTCCCATTGCCGTTACGATGTGCCTTATAGCCATCGTAGTGCTTGGCATCATCAGTACACTGAAGTTGCCGGTATCACTCATGCCAGACATTGACGTGCCACAGATAACAGTTCAGGTAAGTACTCCTGGCTACTCAGCCAAGGAGGTCGAGCAGCAGTATGTCGGTATGCTCCGTGGGCAGCTGACACAGGTGGATGGTGTGGCACAGCTGCGCAGTGAGAGCCGTGCCGATGGTGGAAGCGTGACTTTGACTTTCGAACCAGGCTCAGACATGGATCTGCTCTTCATTGAGGTAAACGAGAAGATAGACCGTGCCATGAACAACATGCCGAAAGGCAGCGACCGTCCGAAGGTTATAAAGGCAGGAGCAACCGACATCCCTGCATTCTATCTCGACATCAACCTGAAGGACAACAGTTCTGACGAGCGTTTTGCCGAACTTGGACGCTTTGCACGTGGTGTGGTGAGCAAACGTGTGGAACAGCTACCACAGACCGCTATGGTGGACATGAGCGGAACCATAGGCACGGATATTGTCATCACTCCCGATGCTGACAAGATGCTGTCAATGGGACTGACTCACCGTGACATAGAGAATGCCATATCAAGGAGCAACATACAGATGGAGGCTCTGAGTGTGACGGACGGCATATTCCGTTATCACGTACACTTCGATGCACAGCTGCTGACGAAGGACGATGTGGCTGGCATCTACCTGAAACATGAGGGAAGACTCCTGCAGCTGCGTGACATCTGCCGGATAGAGGAACGCATGCAGGAGCCGACAGGTATTGTGCGACATGACGGCAAGCGTGCCGTGACCATGGCCATCATAAAGCAGAACGACGCTCGTATGGATGACCTACAGGAGAGCATGCAGACACTGCTCGACGATATGCGTACTGAATATCCTGATGTGGAGTTCACACTGACACGTGACCAGACAGAACTGTTGGCATTCACCATGGATAATCTCCGTCAGAACCTCATAGTTGGTGCATTGCTGGCATCAGTAATCCTGCTTGTCTTCATGCGCCAGTGGAGACTGTCAGTGCTTGTGGTCATCAGCATTCCGCTGTCACTCATCCTCACACTGCTCGGATTCGGGGCTACAGGTGTGTCTATGAATATCATATCACTATCGGGACTTATACTTGGAGTTGGCATGATAGTGGACAATGCCATAATAGTAATTGACAACATAATGAGACGCTGGCGAGATGGTGATGCTATTGATGTGGCAACCGTTTTGGGCACACGCGAGGTGTTCGTGCCTATGCTGTCGTCAGTACTGACCACATGCTCGGTATTCATACCACTTGTGTTCCTCAGCGGAACGGCAGGAGCATTGTTCTTCGACCAGGCGGTGGGAATAACCATGAGTCTGTTCGCATCGCTGGTGGTAGCTGCAGTGGTAGTGCCTGTGTATTTCTTCAATCTCTATAGGAGGGGTAGGAGTAATAGGAATGATAGGAGTAATAGGAGATCTTCTCAACAACCTATCCGCTTGTATGAGAAGACGCTGCACCATGTGCTGAAACATACGAAACTCTATGTCATAGCTGCCATCTGCTGTATTCCTCTTATTGTGTTGGTCGCATGGATGATAGAGAAGCAGCGCATGCCGGAGCTTCCACATCACGATATGCTGGTACGCATTGACTGGAACGAGCCCATATCAGCCACGGAGAATGACCGCCGAACAGCAGACTTGCTGACATCGGTGAAGGGCATGACGAAGAGTCAGACCACAATGTGCGGTACTCAAGACTTCATGCTGGCTCATACTCCTAACATATCACAGAGCGAGGCGGTGGTGTATGTGGATGCGGCATCGGCAGACTCACTCACTATTGTACAGCAAAGACTTGCAGAGAAGATGAAGGTGGGCTATCCTAAGTCCACCATGGAGGTGACTGCAGCCGGCAACATTTTCTCACTTTTGTTCTCTACAGACGAGGCAGACCTTGAGATACGGCTTCAGGACAATGACGGACGCAGACCGTCGCTTGCTCAGAGCAGACGGGTGATAGACTCGCTCAGAGTGCATTTCCCAGATATTAACATCATGCCAGTGGAGACGGAGACTGACGTACGTCTCGTGGCAGACATGGAGCGTATGGCTCTTCACCGTGTATCGTACGACGCACTGCTCTCACGGATGAAGTCACTTGTGAATCTCGGCAAGGTGATGGAGATAAACGACGGTGCTCAGGCTGTGCCTGTAATCATTAGCAGTGACAGACGTGAAGCAGACGGTCTGCTTGGTGAGACTGTAATAAACGATGAAGGTACTCCAATACCTATTTGTCTGCTTGTGGACAGCCGTCAGGGGGAGGACTACAAACGACTGGAGGCATCTGCAAGCGGAGCATTCTACGGAATAAGGATAAAAGCCACAGATAAGGAGGTGGAACGCATCATGGCCTATACCGACATGCTCGTGAAGAGCCATAGTATGGAACTGTCGGCTACATACGACGGCGGCTATTTCTCATCAAGAAAAATGATAGGTGAACTGGCTATTGTTCTATGTGTGGCACTGGCATTGCTGTTCCTTATCCTCGCAGCCCAGTTCGAGAGCATGGTGCAGCCGCTGATTATTCTTATAGAGATAGTTGTGGATGTGTTCTTCGTTCTGCTGATGTTGTGGATGATGGGCATGAGTCTGAACATCATGTCAATGATTGGTCTGGTTGTGGTCAGCGGTATAGTTATAAATGACTCCATACTGAAAGTAGACACGATTAACCGTCTGCGCCATGGTGGCGCGCCACTAATAATTGCCATTGCAAGAGCAGGACACATGCGCCTCAGACCTATCATCATGACATCGCTCACAACCATCCTCGCACTTGTGCCGTTCCTCTTTCAGAACGATATGGGCTCGGCATTGCAGCGTCCGCTGTCGGTGACACTTATAATAGGTATGACTGTGGGAACACTTGTGAGTCTTTTCTTCATTCCATTAATATACTATATCATTTACCGTAAGAAATAAATGAGGCTTTCAAGATTTACAATACTGCTGATTATGGCAGTGCTGATGCTTGTCGGTGCCGCAGTTCTGCCACTCATAGACGTGGCGGAACTGCCACGTGAGCGTCAGGGACGCAAACTGACCATATCATGGAGCTGGCCGGGAGCTTCGGCAAAGGTGGTGGAGCAGAATGTGACATCACGTCTTGAGGGACTGGTGTCTGCCGTGAAGGGTGTGGCAAAGACGGAGTCTGAATCACGCTTCGGTGGCGGAAGCATCGTTGTGGAACTGAAGCCGGAGACGTCTGTCAGTGCAGCCAAGTTCGAGATTCTTTCTGTACTGCGTCAGACATACAGTAAACTGCCAGAGGGCATGAGCTATCCCGACCTGCGTGGCGGTGAGGTGGTGACCGGCAGACGAAGCCGAGAGACAGAGACAAAACTGCTGACATACATCGTAAATGCCGACATGAACGGCCGTCAGTTGTCGGAATATATCAGTCAGAATGTGGAGAAACAGCTTGAGAGAAACAAGCTGATAAAACGGACCGAGGTGAGTGGCGCAAGAGACAAATTTATAGAACTGACTTACGACCCGGTATTGCTCTCCACGCATGGCATCACAGTTGGCGACATGGAGACTGCCATACGTGCCTTCATGGGCCGTGAAGATATAGTGGGCGAGGTGGTTGTAGGGAATGCGCGTATGGCACTTTATCTTACTACCGATGAACTGTCCAAACCTCTGGAGCGGATACCTCTGAAACAGATAGATGGAAAGAACGTATATATGGGCGACCTTGCCAGGTTCGACTATAAGGAGAAGCTGCCTGACGGATATTACCGTGTCAACGGACAGAATACCGTCTATCTCTCTATATTCATAAATGCCACCACTGACAAGATAAGCGCATCACGTGAGATACGCAATGAGATGGATGAAATCAGCAATAGTCTGAAGAGCGGCATAAGTCTCACACTCGACCATGACGAGGCGGAAGCAGCTGCAAGTGAGTTGCAGAAACTGGTATGGCGCACGGCACTGGCACTTGTAATACTGCTTGGATTCGTATGGATAGTTTCGCGCTCATGGCGCTATCTTGGCATCATCACGGTCTCGCTTATTGCCAACATACTTATCTCTGCACTGCTATACTGGCTTATGGACATTCGTCTGCACATCTATTCGCTGGCAGGAATAACCGTATCAATGGGTATGATTATTGATGCCACGGTGGTGATGGCTGACCACTACAGCTACTATCGCAACCGTAAGGCATTCATTGCAATTCTTGCGGCATTGCTTACCACGATAGGCTCGCTTGTTGTGGTTTGGTGGTTGCCAGAGTACATACAGAAGGACATGTACGACTTCGCTCTCATCATCATGGTGAATCTCACCGTGGCACTGATAGTGGCTTATATGTTTGTTCCTGCGCTTATCGACAGCTTCGGATACAGCAAGAAAGCTATGACAAAGAAGCATGGAAGACAGCTTGCCGTGACGTGGAAGCGTGGATATACCAAATATGTGGAGTTCACACAGAAACGTAAGTGGATATATATAGTATTGGTTGTACTGGCTTTTGGTATACCATTCAATTTTCTACCAGACAAATGGGGAGAGAACAACGATTCATACATGGAGGAGGAAAAGAAAGACTGTCCGTGGTATGAACTATGTTATAATGCCACACTTGGCTCAGACTTCTTCGTGCGCACGATGAAGCCGACTCTATCAAAGGTATGTGGTGGCACACTTCGGTTGTTTGCTGAATCGTTGTCTGAGAATACTTACAGCAACAACGGCGAAAGCGAGATAAAACTGCATGTACAGGCTCAGATGCCACTCGGTGGAAACATGCATGAACTCAACGACAAGGTGTTGCTGTTGGAGCAATTCCTCTCTCAGCAGAAAGGCATCAAGCGCTTTGAGACGCGGGTATCGTATTGGGGTGCCTCTGTGGATGTGGAATTCACCAAGGAGGCTCTGGCTTCGGGAGTACCTTATGCAATAGAGAACAAGGTGATAGGCAAGGTAATAACTATTGGTGGTGCTGACTGGAGTACAAGCGGTGTAAGCGAGCGTGGCTTCAGTAACTCTCTAAACTTACAGAATCGAAACAGCCGTATTGAGATTACTGGCTACAACTATGACCGTCTGTATCGCATTGCAGAAAATATAGTGCATGAGATGAAGAAGAACAACCGTGTTGTAGACCTCACTATTGAGACACCTGGACATGAGCAGCAGGAGGATGAGCTGTTCATGGAATATGACCGTGAGCGTATGACGCTGTACGACTTCAACATCTTCACGACACATAGTGCTTTGCGTGAGATGCTTTCCGACAGATGGATTTACGGATATAAAGACAAGAACCTGAAGGCAGACATGCAGATGAAGCCTGAGGCGCATACACCATTTGACCTATGGCATATGAACAATGCTCAGATTAAGGTTGGAAACGAGCAAATGACACTCTCCGACTTCATGCAGATAGAGCGTCGCGAGGCGAAGAACATCATTCCGAAGCGGAATCAGGAATATATCTTACGTGTGGCATTCAATATTCTCGGTTCCTACACCTATGCCAGTAAGTATATTGAGGATATAACGAAACAGTTCAATGCTCAGATGCCAGTCGGCTTCAAATGCCAGAATGCATCATATGGTTGGCATGAGGATACAGGCGAGCAATACTGGATGCTGTTGCTTGTTGTGGTAATTATCTTTTTCATCTGCTCAATATTGTTTGAATCGCTTTTACTGCCATTGGCTATTCTTTCACTTGTGCCAGTATCATTCATTGGAGCATTCCTTACATACTACTTCACAGGTGTGGAATTCGGCACAGGTGGATACGCAGCCCTCGTTCTGCTGGCAGGACTGACTGTCAATGCCGGCATCTATATCGTGGCAGAGTTCCGCAATAATTGGGCTACATCTTTCAATTCCTGCAATAGAAGAAAAGCGGATTACTATGTACGAGCCTACAATCACAAGATTTCGGCAGTGTTCCTGACAATACTCTCAACAGTCTTAGGACTTATTCCGTTCTTCATTGATGGTGCTGACAACAAGTTCTGGTTCTCGTTTGCTACCGGAGCCAGCGGAGGTCTGCTGTTCTCAGTGATCGCATTGGTATTCTTCATGCCGATTATGCTGCCATTGAAGAAACAATAAATGAGGGTGTGTCATAATACACCCTCGATTTATTGTGTCATTTCACAGAACAGCATCGCAAGCGAAGATTCTCATTTTTATATCCACATTATTTCCTCCTATCAAGAAAAATATATAATTTTGCACCATATATATGAAAATCAACAAATAAACAGTCAACAGACAGCTAATAAACAGCTAATAAGCAATTAGAATAAAATACTATGACAGAATGGATAAACAGCCTATTCTCCGTACATTCATCGATACAGGCTGTTGTGGTATTGTCGCTCATAATAACCATAGGCCTTATTTTGGGCAATGTGAAGATAAAAGGTTTGTCGTTGGGCATTGCCTTCGTATTCTTCATTGGCATCTTAGCAGGCCATATTGGTTTGGCAGTAGACCCTACAGTAGTGGAATATGCCGAGACCTTTGGTCTTGCACTCTTTGTATATACCCTCGGACTGCACGTAGGCCCAAACTTCTTTGGCTCGCTAAAGCATGAAGGCATAGCTTTTAATATATGGAGCCTCGGTTTGGTGGCTGTAGGCACGGTGTTGGCGATGGTGCTGATACCGCTTACAGGCATAAGCCTTCCCGATATGGTGGGATTGCTTTGTGGTGCCACCACGAATACCCCAGCCCTTGGTGCAGCCACAGAATCGTTGACTTCGTTGGGATTGTCGAGTGGTAGCGTAGCTTTGGCTACTGCCGTTACATATCCTCTTGGTGTGGTGGGAGTAATCTTTGCGATGATGCTATTGCGCAAGTTTTGTGTTAAGAGCGACGACCTGAAACCAAAGTCGCAGATTGAAGACGACCATACTTACATTGCTGAGTTTGATGTTGTAAACCCAGCTATCGAAGGCAGAACCATTGCCGACATCTCGCAGAATAGCCACTTGCATTTCATCATCTCACGTATATGGCGCGGCAAACAGGTGATAGTGCCTATGGCACAGACTCGTCTGCATGCCAACGACAAATTGCTTGTGGTAACCACTCGCGACGATGAGCGTGCTTTGGAGCTACTCTTTGGCGAAGAAGAACAGAAAGACTGGAACAAGGAGCAGATAGACTGGAATGCCATCGACTCGCAACTTGAAAGTAGAGTGGTGGTGCTTTCGCGCACAGCTCTCAACGGCAAGGTGCTTGGCAGATTACAGTTGCGAAAGCTATATGGAGTGAATGTGAGCCGAATATTGCGTGGCGATATCAAGCTCCTTGCTACCGACGATTTGCGATTGCAATATGGCGACCGCATAACAGTAGTTGGCGAACATGAGGCTGTAGACAATGTGGAGCGTTTCCTCGGTAATGCCGTGAAGACGTTGGAAGAGCCTAACATCGGAAGCATATTCCTCGGCATCATCCTTGGTTTGGCTGTAGGCACTATTCCTATTGCCATTCCTGGTATGCAGATGCCTATACATCTTGGTGTGGCAGGAGGAGCCATTCTGATGGGAATATTGGTTGGAGCCCTTGGTCCACGCTTGCGATTGATTTCCTACACCACGCGTTCAGCCTCGCTGATGCTTCGCAAACTTGGTTTGTCGCTATATCTTGCTTGCTTAGGCATTGTTGCTGGTAGCGACTTCTTCTCCACCGTGTTCCGCCCCGAGGGTTTGATGTGGTTGGGCATAGGATTGTTGCTCACCATGTTACCATGTATAATAATAGGAGTATTAGCTCTAAAAACCAAGAAATTCGACTTTGCCACCATCTGCGGTATTATCTGTGGAGCCATGGCAAACCCTATGGCTCTTGGCTATGCCAACGACACCATGGAAGGCGACAGCGCAAGCGTAAGCTATGCTTCGGTATATCCGTTAGGAATGTTCCTCAGAGTGCTCATAGCGCAAGTGCTTATAATGTTTGCTATGAGCTAAATTGTCGCACTTAATAAAAGACAGAAAAATAAAAAAGGTAGCTACAAAGCTACCTTTTTTCCATTTATTATATATATACCCTTTGTAGGTTTGCCATTTATGCGACGACCCTGAAGGTCGTAGATGGCATTATGATTGATGTTATGATTGTCTGAAGTAATTTCCTCGATTCCTGTAGCCCAAGCATTGAAATCGAATACTCGGTTTTCCATTCTGTTGAGGGCTAAAACCTCGGTGGATGATAGCGGACGATTATATACTATCACATCATCAAACGCTGCTTCTGCTGAACCCCAGAAGGAACCTTTACCCAAACAAATTTCTGATGCCGAAGATAGGAGGTCTACCATGAGGCTATAGTCGAAACCTGTGGCGGTGCTTATAGTCTTTCCATTCAGCGAACCATTCCACTTTGTGAAGTCCATCTTCTTGCCATCAAGATAAAGGGCTACTACCGATTTACGCTTGAAAACCAAAGTCACGAGATGCCATTTGCCTACAGTTATGTTGTTTGGAATATTTTCTACCGATGGATGGTTGATATCAAGCCAACAGCTCTCGTTGTCAGCCTTGCCATTGTTGTATCCTACGTATGCGCGTCCTGTCATATACATTCTTGCTGTACCGTCAGTAATACCCAACAACGCATCCCAATCATTCTCTGTAGCACGATTAACCCAAAAAGATATTGTAGCACCCTCGTCTAAAGCCTGTCCCAACAAGGGATTGGGCATCGAAACATAGCTCTCTTTGCCATTAGCGCCAAACAGCAGTTTCACCACCTTGCCATTGCGCAAAGGTTCATTATCGAGCAACGAAGGTTTCTTGTTGCTGCCATTAGCACCCAATGTTGCCTTTTGGCTGTTGTCCTTAGCATTTGTAAGCGCATCATCGTCGAAACCATAAAAAGCCATCATTCCCGATTGCCAATCAGCAGTAGGCATAGAATGCTCGTTTGACAATACTTTTACGGTATAGTCTTTAGTCCAATAATAACCAAGAGTTTCAAGTCGCACCGAGAGGTCTACGTTGGTGTCTTCTGCAAGACCTGTAGGATTATATTTGCCATAAGCAGAAAGGATATCCGGATTGCTACTTGTCCATGTAGTCTTCACCTCGCCAGCCTTCACGTCGATGCCATAGAGGTCGATATCGCGCAGCACATTCTGCTTATTGGTAACAGGCTCTTTCTGATTGTTCAACTGCCATGCCAAGTCGTATTTAGGAGTCCATTTGTATGCCCAGACGTTTGCTCCAGTAGTAGGGGCGCAAGCTGTGATAGAAACAGTATGTATGGTTTTGCCATCCATTTCCTCTTCGAATATAACACCATTATATTTTATTCCAGCAATGGTGAGCGAGATATAGCCAGTACCCTCAGTGAAGCTCCATTTGCCAGTCTTAGCACCCGAGATAGTGCCGTCGACATTGAGCTTAATATCAATAGGAGTCACCTCTTCATAGTTCTTATAGTCCATACCATATTTGTGAATCAGCAACTTGTATGTGCCAACAATCTCATCGACAGCAAAAGGCTGCTTTGCTGCTATGTCGGCATCAGTAATCTGCTCACCATTATATTCGAAAGGTGCAGCCACAAGCCATCCGTCGCTATTCACAAACACCTGATGAGTGCGCACGCTGTGCCAAGCGGTGTTGTTGTTAAACTTGGTATGATAAATAAGGTATGTTCGACCGTCGTTGGCAGCGATGATGCTGTTGTGTCCCTGCGCACATTCGCCTACAGTCATAAAGCCCCAGTTGTTGTATGCTCCCATCAGCTTCTCGCCACGAGTATCGGCATTGTTGCCATAGTTCATCACGTATGAATTAAATATGGCACTCTTACCCTTAGTATCTTTATATGGACCATCAGGTTTTTCAGAGCGGAACACCCTCATCTCATATCCACCATCTGGCGAATAGAAACCATTGCTCACAAAGAGATAATAATATTTGCCAATATGCTCTATGTATGAGCCTTCGCCCGAAACATAATATCCGCCCGATATCTTTGTACCGAAATAAGGGTCGCTTGTCACGCCATTTGTAGAGCCACCAACGGAAGGATAGGTAACATCATAGTTGCGCAAACCTGTTTCTGTATCGAGCTGCAACATCCAGATACCTCCCGACCATGAGCCGTAAGCCATCCATAGTTTGCCATCCTCGTCGTAGAACACACAAGGGTCGATGGTATGTGGCCATCTTTCACCCCACTTGCTACCTACATTATATCTTGCAGGCAATGACGACTGAGAACCGAGTACAAGTTCAAGGTCGGTACCCTTATACGAATGCGAAGAAGCATCGAAGCCACAGATTACTACAGGACCCTGATATTGATAAGGACCCGTGATATTATCGGAAGTGAGCAATATGATACTTGAATGCCATGCGTCGCCATTGATGCTAAGATAGTAGCACCATTTCTTCATCACAGGATTCCATACCACATCTGGTGCCCACATATTGCCATTGATATCATATTTACTGTCGGTGCGTGCCGACCAGTCCATAGCATTAAACTGTGGCAGCGCCACATCTACCCCACCCTTCTTAACAGTCTTTACAGCCTGAGTGGTGAAAGCCTCAGCATTAGAAGCATTGGTATTAGTACCATTCTGCCAAGTAAAGCTTGCCGGAGTCCAGTTCTGCATGTTTGTGGTATACGCACATGCACGATGCGAGCCGAAAACATAGTATCTTTGGCTGTTACTGTCGTAGACCACCGATGGGTCGTGAACACTCACCGAAGTCTTCACTTTGTCCTTATACAAGTTCTTTGCCTCTGTATAAGTAAGTTCCGTTTGTGCCGTAGCAGTTGTCAATGTCAGCATTGACATCAATGTACAAATTAGTTTTTTCATTATTTTTGTGTAAGTTTGATTTGCTATATGAAAAAGTCAGGTTGATTTGTTGGGTACAAAAATACGAAAAAAAAGGGGAATAATAAGATTTATATGATATTTTCTGTATTTTTGCCTTGTCGCAAGTATACATATATAAGCAATCAACAACAACATTTATATGAAACTACACTTATTTTTTTTAACAGCAATAGCTTTCATTGCTCCACAGACGATAAAGGCTTCCGGCTCAATGATGCCAAACACAAGCATCAACTATAGCAGTACTGCAGCCGACCTCAATACTGAGAAACTTCAGTCTGCTATTTCTGAAGCAGAGGCTATTATTACCAATGCCAACAACTATCTGCCAGGTCTTGTCAACGACCTATCTGATGTACTATTTAGTGTACGTAAGATAGTAGACTCTGCAACCACACAAACGCAAATTAATCAGGCGGTTGCAAAGCTTAAGACTTCAATAAGCAAAGCGAAGGCTTCGGAAGGTAAGACTTTCGATGCAGGCAATGCTAATGCCGTTTATGATACCAACCGCGGATTCATACACCCTGGAGGTTTGCATACTCAAGCCGACTTCGACCGCATAAAACAACAGTTGGCAAATGGCAACAAGAAGGTGACTGAGGCAATGAACAAACTCCGTATGGCAGAATATGCACAGCCTACAGCAGCCACTTATCCTACCGAAACTATCGTGCGTGGAGGCTCTGGCGAAAACTATATCAACACTTGTCGTGGTGCAGCAATAGCATATCAGAATGCTTTGCGCTGGAAGATAGAAGACAACCAAGCTTGCGCTAAGCATGCTGTAGAAGTATTGATGAAATGGTGTAACACCACTAAAAATGTTACTGGCTCATCCGACCAATTCCTCGCCTTCGGACTCTATGGCTATCAGTTTGCTCAAGCAGCAGAACTTATGCGCGACTACGAGGGATGGAAGCCTGCCGATTTTGAGAAGTTTAAGAAGTGGATGCTCAACATCTGGTATCAAGGATCCATCGATTTCTTGCGCCGTCATAATGGAACATGGGAGAACAGCGGTAAATGGTGGCAAGCTCCTGGACACTATTGGAGCAACTGGGGATTGTGTAATGCCATGTGCGTATTGTCAATAGGTGTGCTCTGCGATGATGTTTTTATCTACAACCAGGGTCTTGGCGCTATCAAATACGACCAAGTAGGAACATTCAAGGATCCACGTGCCGAAGGTACTATTTATTCCGATGGACTAACAGAATTCTTGGGCAACTTCGTTGTCACCACATATCCTTCCGACCTTGAAACAGGAGCCTATGGCAAACTCGGACAGCTCAACGAGAGCGGACGTGATGCTGGCCATGCTGCCATGTCGTTGGGCCTTGCCGTAGATATCGCTCATCAGATATGGAACCAGGGCGATGACCTCTTCGCATATATGGATCATCGATTGGCTGCTGGTATCGAATATCTTGCAGCTCAAACACAGAGCGTAGAAGGATTGCCATGGGTGAACTACCATTATTATACTAACGGATTCTATCATACAGACTCTCGCTCATGGCTCATGACAGGACCTGCTATGGGCGCACAGATGCGACCTTATTGGGGAACCGTAATCGGTATCTACGAAGGTGTTAAGGGAGTAAAAATGCCTTTCTCTGAGCAAGCTTACGAGAAAATGGGTATTGATGGTGGTGGTCAGGGTGGTACAAGTGGTGGCTACGACCACATGGGATACTCTGTATTGATGAATACTCGCGAACCACAGATTGCTCCTGCCGACAAGGTGCCAACAGAGCTAAAGGGAAAAATAGAATATGATGGAAAAATCATCGACAACAACGAACTTGGTGCTATCAAGAATACATACAAGGTAGATAAGAACAAGGCGTTGCCTAAGGGCAAGACTCTCACTCTGAAACCTCAGCTTCCAGAAGGCGAAGAGGATACGGGCAATTGGAAATGGAATACTGGCGAAACTACTCGCGATATAACCGTTACCACCGACAAGAGCTATGCTTATCGCGCCACATATACCAACAAAAATGGTATAGAGAGCCAGCAGGTTTTTACTATCGCTGTCAACGAGGATGCAAACCCTATGACAAAGGTTAATGGCTATATCACATATAATGGCGAAGAGTATACTGATAGTGTAACGGTATATTATGGCGAGACTGTTAATCTAACTTTGCAGGGACCTGACAAATATGTGGTGTGGGGAAGCTACGAATGGGATAATGGTGCCACCACAAACACCATAACAACAGCTCCTATAGTTCGTCCTCGCGACATCACAGGTGTATATATCAACCAAGCAGGTGTGCGCACTCCATATAAATTCCACATCAATGTGAAATATATGCAGGTGCAGACTAAAGTGAACGGTATAGTAAAACCAGACACCACTGATGTAACAGTAAACATTGACGACAATGTAGAGATTGGACCTTATGTCTCTAAAACATTGCCTGGTAGCACATTTCTTTGGAACACAGGTGAAACAACACCTACCCTCACCTTCAACAAGATAAAAGAAAGCGGCATCTATACTCTCGACTATGAGGTGAATGGCGAAAAGGGGCAGCTCAGATACGAAGTGTTGGTAAACGATACTGTCGACACTTCCATCGCGGAAGGCGACTATATGATTTTCGACCGTTTTCATAACACTTACCTTACTGCCAATAAGAGTGCAAAGTGTACTATGACAGAGAAAAACGAAGACGACATATTATCGCAAGTATGGCACTTCACCAATAACGGAACAGAATACAACAACCTGCAATCTGCGAAATACGAACAATATCTGAGAATCTCAGCTAAGATTGATGATGCTGTACAAAGATATCCTTTTGCCTTTCGCAAGGCTATAAAAACAGAGTTCTACGAAATACACAACTATATTCAAAGTTATTGGGGATTCAAGGATGACGGAACCATATCTCTTTCAAAAGGCAAAGAGCCTACAACATATCCATTGATGCTCATACCATATACCACAAACGCTATAGATATACCAACAGCTACAAATGGCGCTACCACCATCTATAACATCATGGGACAGAAGCTCACCAAGCCTCATCGTGGTATCAACATCATTAATGGCAAGAAAGTTATGGTGAAGCAATAAGGGATCATCAGAAAAATCAGGTGGACAGCTAAGATTTGCCCTTTGGTTATACACATCGCTTGCGATGTAGGTAACCGGGGGCAATGCCCTCGGAAAGGAAGATCAAGCAGGCAATAGCCTGGAGGGCTTTACCTCGACATTCAACTCAGGCAGATAGCTCAAAATCTTTTCTATAGCCTAAAGACTATAGCTTGTGTTTATCGCAGAAAGAATGTTTGAATTATGGAAAGACCAAGGTAAAGCCTTCCAGGCTATTGCTAGATTACAAGCATTACCGCGCACATCCTCGTCACTATCGTGCCGAGTATGTACGCGGTTACCTACATCGCAAGCGATGTGTACAGCCTTCCAGGCTGGTCTTTGCAACTTTCCTGTATAACTGAATAAGGAGGAATATACAATGAAGAAAAAATTTAAATTAAGTATAGCACTTGTTTTGGTATCGGTGATGGCGTTTTCACAAAATGCGATCTCATACAACTTTGATGACGGTGCATTAAATTGGAGTGTAAAAAAAGGAAAGGCGGAGGTCGTGGAACAAGGAGCGTATAAGGACAAAGCCTTGCGGATGGCTCCGAATACCACCATTGCCTTTGAACTGCCCTTGGAGCCCGCCTCCTCTTACAGACTGGTGGCATGGATGCGTACCGAGAGTGGCGCAGACAACATGTCCATGCAGATAACCGGTTTGGGCAGGAACAATATCAGTTTAACGAATGCCTTGGCGACATGGACAAGATTTGAGCGCACATTCCATGTATCGGACCACCAGACGAAAGGAACACTGGAGTTTATATTCGGGAACTCACAAGGAAATACATTTGCCTGGATTGACGAAATAAGCATACAGCGCATAGGCGACTATAAAGAAAAGGTCTACGATGGTATCCCGGAAGCACCGGTGCGAGAGGTGAAGACCGATCTGGGACTGGAAATGCAGCCCGATGAGAAGATTGCCTGGATGCTGGATGACAAACTGGGTATGTTTGTCCATTGGGGACTTTACGCCGGACCGGCCAAAGGAGAATGGTACATGGAAAACAATGGGATACAGCCGGAAGAGTATCGTAAACTGGCCTATCCAGAGTCGGGCGAACAGTATTTTGACGCGAAAGATTTTGATGCTACCCAATGGACAGACTTGGCCAAAAAGATGGGAGCACGATATATGTGTCTGACAACACAACACCATGATGGGTACGCTTTATTCGAAAGCAAATATATGAACGCGTTTACTTCCAAGCAGACGCACAACCGTGATTTTGTAAAAGAATATGTGGATGCCTGCCGCCAGGCCGGATTGAAAGTCGGTCTTTATAAGACATTGATAAATTGGCGTTTCCCCGGATACTATGATGTGACGGGAACGGATTGCAAACCTAACAAGTTCGGATATACCACCGATGCCTCGCATAAGGAGAATGCCCGGTTGATGAAAGAGGAACTTTACTGCCAGACAAAAGAACTGATGACGAAATATGGCAAGATAGACTTGTTGTTTTGGGATGGCGGATGGCTGGGACAGCAAGGATCAGATGCTGCAGGGGCTTATTTCTGGGAATCCGGGAAATATATGAGTAATGACAATCTATGGCCGGTAAATCCTTACTTCCGTGATGTGGAAGAAAGCACAGGCAAAGCATTGGGACTGATGGGAATGGTGCGCAAGTATCAGCCGGACATCGTGACCAACATACGTTCGGGATGGATAGGCGATTATACAAATGAGGAAGGCGGCGGCGCCGTAAAAGGAGAGATACGCAAAGGAGTGGTAGAGAAGTGTTTTACCCTGGCTCCTGGATGGGGGTATACGAAGGGGATGGAAAATCCGTCAAGCATAATGTCATTACGGGATATCAAGCGTATCTTTGCCGATTGCATGGTTCGCAACATGTGTTGCTTAATCAATGTAGGGCCGGATCGTCATGGCAATGTACCGCAGCCTGTAGCGCAACGTCTGACAGAATTTGGAGGTTGGGTGAACGCAGCCAATGAAGCCATATTCGGAACGCGTGGTGGACCGTGGCAACCGGTTGACGGAGAGTATGGATTCTGTTATAAGGACAATGTCATTTACATCTACTTCTTGGGAGGATATGCTTCCGACTCCTTTGTCATGCCACCTGTCAATTCCGGCATGAAGGTTGTTAAAGCATACAATATTCTTACAAAGGAAAGAATTAAAACAAAACAGAATGGAAAGAATATCACACTAAAAGAGGTAAAACCTGTCCCAAATGATTTAACAATAATTGCTGTTGTCCTTAATAAAAATATAAGGTAATAATGAATAAGTAACTAATCAAAATTAAGCGACATGTTTAGAGAAGTTTATACGCAACCC
>ERZ1026862.495-NODE-495-length-26319-cov-5.178990_pt1 | contig 26319 bp, 24 predicted proteins | sample MGYA00380161_ERZ1026862 | MGnify/ENA primary metagenome ERZ1026862 (study PRJEB33269, sample SAMEA4719797) | human gut metagenome | biome: human-associated habitat; feature: organic feature; material: feces | place: Cameroon | collected 2013-10 ... | reverse complement strand
ATCGTTATAAAAGTGTTGCAAAATCGTTATTGTTTTGATGCCTTGCTGCTTTTAGGGTTACTCTGTATCAGCGTCTTAATAAGCCATGCGAACTATTATTTATTAATCGTCCTTTCTGCCCGGGACTGCCTGCATATCGAACATCGCGAGGGCAGCGTTCACCTTGTCCATGCGAACCGTTTCCTTGCCCTGCTCGAGTTCCCGCACGAACCGCAGCCCCAGTCCCGAACGTATCGCGAATTCCTCCTGCGTGAGCCCGGCGGCTTTGCGGTTTTCCTTGATAAATTTTGCTATCGGATTCATTTCTGCGCCCCCTTTTTGTTTTATATTTTACACCCGTTCGGGTATTTTGTCAATGGGGGTTAGCGTGGATTTATACCCTATCGGTGGCAAATTTGTGCGTTTGTTATAGTGTTGCACCCTAACGGGTATATTATGCGCGGGGAGCGAGGGTGGAAATCAACTTGAAAAATGGCGGACGTTGTGATACAATAATTTTACGGAGAATAAGGGGGATTTATGGATTATAAAATTAGAAAGATCAAAGAAGCCGAATACAGCGTATTAGGCGATTTCCTTTACGAAGCGATATTCATTCCCGAGGGCGTAAAATCGCCGCCGAGGGAAATCATCGAACAGCCCGAATTGCAGGTGTACATATCTGATTTCGGAAAACATAAAGGGGACTGCTGCCTTGTCGCGGAGCTGGACAAAAGAATAATAGGTGCTGTGTGGGTGCGGATAATGAATGATTACGGTCATATTGACGACGAAACCCCGTCGTTTGCGATATCCCTATATTCCGAGTACAGGAACCACGGGATAGGTACAGCTTTGATGAATTCAATGCTTGAGTTATTAAAAGTAGAAAATTACAGGCAGGCTTCGCTTGCTGTTCAGAAAGCCAATTACGCAGTTAAAATGTATAAGAATGTCGGATTTGAGATCGTCGGCGAAAATGCGGAAGAGTACATCATGGTGTATAGATTTTGATTGTCAATCGCTGTCGGGTAATGAAGTGTGGAGGTAATTAAATGAACGCAGAAATCGACATATCGAATGTTGTTTTAAGGACGGAGCGGCTCATACTGCGCCCGTGGCGGGAATCCGACCTTGATGATTTTTTCGAGTACGCTAGCGTGGACGGCGTCGGGGAGATGGCGGGGTGGTCGCACCACAAAACAAAGGAAGAAACGCAGGCTATCCTTACTGCGTTCATCAGCGGGAAAAAGACGTTCGCCATCGAGCGCGGCGGTAAGGTCATAGGCTCGCTGGGAATCGAGAAATACGACGAGGAGAAACTCCCGGAATTCAGCGATAAGTCGGGACGTGAGCTGGGATTTGTGCTGTCGAAAGCGTACTGGGGAAACGGGTACATGGCGGAAGCTGTCCGGGCGGTGATCAATTATCTGTTTGAGCAGGTCGGGCTTGATTTTATTGCGTGCGGGTATTTTACCGACAATCCGCAGTCGAAGCGGGTGCAGGAAAAATGCGGGTTCAAGTTTTATAAGTACAGTAAGTACACGACGGCTTACGGGGTCACTAAGGACGAGTGTATCAATGTTTTGTTCGGGTGAATTTGCGGTGGATTTGGCGCGTTGAATGCGCTGTTTTTGGCTGGAATGTGCGGTAAGTAATCAGAACTGAAAAATATGATAGGGAATGCAATTTTACTGTTGCATTCCTTTTTGTTTTGCCTGTTTTCGGAGCGTTACTGTGGGCAAAAATGTTGCTGTAATATAAGTTATCCGCAGCCAGTTGACGACTGCGGATTTGCTTTTTTATTCACCGGCAGCGAGCTTAACTCCACCACCGACAACTATCTGAACGACCTTACCCTCTGCGATAAGCTGTTCGACAGCCGCAGAGAGTTTCCGCGAGATACCTTTCATGCCGAGCGCTTTTGCAAGTTCGGTGCGGTTCATCGGGGCAATGCGTAGCTGTTCCAGAATCATCTCACGATATTCCGTATCTTTGTCAGAAGAAGCCTTCAGAAAGTACGGGTGAATAGGAATAGTTACAGAAAGAAAACTGCGTTCCTCGTCCATTTCAAAACGTGGCATTCCGGACCCATTTGCCTTCAGAGCCTTGATTGCATTCGGAAATCCTGTGTTTCTGCCCTCAATGAGTTTCAATTCTTTAAGGAAATCACCTATCCTGCGGTTTCGGTACACTCTCGCACGAATGCGGAGTTCTGCGATATCCTTGTCGGAAATACTCCGGTCAAAGCCCGGAAAGCTGGTTATTTCTATTGATTCGGAGGTAATTCGCACCGTGATAGGCTCTTTTTCCTGATAGGATCGATGGTAAACAGCATTCGCAAGAATTTCCTCAATGGCCGCATAGGGATAGTTTGAAATGCGCGTTGCTTCGGCTTTGTCAGCGGATTTTATTACTACCTCTTTGAGAGTATAGTTTTTGATAAAGGCGAGTGCGTCACTTAGCTGCCGCTGGATAGGTCCGGTAAACACCTTTTCGGTCATGTTAGTTCCGGTCGGGTCAGGAATATCTACTACCTCTATTCGCGCATAACGAAAGTACTTTTCAGGACGTTCTGAAAACATCAGCAGTCCGACATTCAGCGGTTTTACCGCCTCTGGCGGACCGGCGACAAGCTGCATATTCTTCGCAATATCCAATGCGTCCATAGAAAGCGAATGCTCATATAGTGAACTTCCTATTTCTTTCAGATGGGCACGCATAAGCCCGATGTCAAGGTCAGAAACATCTGCTGCAAGGTTGGGACGGTCGTCAAAGGGAATATCCGTGGAGATGTAGAACAGCTCTTTTTCTTCCTCGGGTGAGGCAACGATAGTACTGCTGAATTTACGGATATAGTACAGCTTAGTGGACTTGTCAGAATGTACGTCTTTAGCTGCTTTGTACGGTCTGCCGTGACCGCCGGAAACCCATATAACGATGATGTACTTGCCCTGAAAAAGTACTGGCTCGACAACCGGATAATACAGTGGTTCTATCATGTGGCAAAGTCCGATCAGTTCCTTTAGAATGCCGTCCACACGTTCCTGTGGTATTCCTTTCACAGGAAGTACGGGAGTACCGTCCTTTTCTTCTACTCCGACTATGATGTAACCACCGCCGACATTATCGATGTCGTTTGCAAATGCGCAGATACTGTGTATTATTGGAGTAGGGTTCCAGTCAGATTTGAATTCCACACGGTTGGATTCAACTACGCGGCAGTCTATCAGGTCGTTTATGTTAATTGGTATTGCCATATTATCGCCTCCTGTTAATAGTATTGTACCATATCGACAAGGTTATGTCAAGCAGTTCGATGGAGATTTGTCGAAGCACTCGACAGAATTGCCTAAAATGCTGATTTACCATTTTATAATTGACAGCAAAATATTAATGTGATAAAATAAATTGAACGGAGGTGAAAATATGTCAGACAGAAACAAGTTGTTCAGAGGAAAACCAAAAAAAGTTAAGATAGTATCAAATAACACTGATTTTTTCAGTCCTGAACCAGAGGAAGAAATAGAGCAGAAATTAATCATCAGTTCAAGTGGTGATGTGCGGTTTTCGGCATATCAATTTGATGATACACTATTACGAAAACAGCATTTTAAAATAGAGCCAGATTCCGCAGATGCTATTCTTAACGCTGTTGTGGATTATTTCAACACAGCCGATTTGGATTATATAGAAGATGTAGGAACATGGGACATGGCTATAACTAATGCGAGCGGCAAAGCATATAAAATGAGCGGCTCGCTGAATGACGACTCCGAACCGGAAGTAAGTCTTTCAAAATTCATACGGAAAACGCTTGGAATGGACGAGCTATTTTTGTTAGATGGCAGAGCAAGAACTGATATTGTTGAGCGGGTTTCGGTCGACTACAAACGCACCCTGACCAATGCTGAAGATAAACTGTGCTACTCCGAGAAAATCAATATAGACCGCAAATTCGGCGTGCTTGAGCATATCCGCAGAATCGGAGCAGGGCATATCGTCACCCAGAAATTTTTTGTTCCGGAGGAAATCGAGAAACTCCTTGACAGCGTTGACGAAAAGAATTTGTTCGGAGAAATTCCCGGAGAGCCTGACGATATTGCTCCAACTCCAGATGATATTGACAGCTACACAATCACCGTAGATTTGAAAAGCGGAGCACAACGAAAAATAACAGGCACTTACGACAAATACGGTCTGCCGGCTGGGTGGCGGTATTTTGTCCGGAGGATATGCGAATTAGTAAGCGCGTATGATTTCACCGATGTACTAAGTCCGTCGATGTACGACCGTACAAAGCGCCGTAAATCCGACATAATCTATTGCAGAGTTGAGTTTGAGGAGGGCTATAAAAGCTATTATTACATAACCGATGATGATTCCATTGAGCCCGGTGACAGAGTGGTAGTTCCTGCCGGGAGAGATAACCACGAAGCGGTTGTGGAGGTCGTTAAGGTGGAGTATTTCCAGCCTGAAAACGTGCCTCTACCGGTTGAGAAAACCAAGCATATTCTCCGTAAGTACATTCCGGAAAAGAAATATTGATTTAAGTGGAAGATGTAAGTAAGACCACGTATTTGGCACTTGAATATAATAATCCGGGATTGTTTTCCCGGGTTATTTTTATAAGTGATTCGTTTTACAGTAAATTGCATTTCGCATAGATATATCATTAGATTGAGTAAAAGCATGAGAAATGAAAAGCCTACCACAGAATTATAGAAAGGTTTTAGGCTCGTGCAACGGAACATTGGTCATTTTTCAGTATATTGTTGAGGATAGATGATGTTTGTTGCCAAAAATAAAATTTGTCCCACCTATTGACTTTTTGTCCCAAGCAGTGTATAATGAGAGTGAAGAAATCGTGGAGGTGCTGTTTATGAAAAAGAAAAATATAATTAATCTTATAAAATATTACGCGGAGAATAACGATTCAGGATTCCGCAGTGAGGCGTATGAAATAGCAAGAGACTTTGACGCATCAGGGGATTATCAGCTTTCGGAATACATTATGGCGCTGCTTTCTAATGCGAATACGTTTATTCCGCAAAGCAATGAGATCGAGTCAGAGTATTTGACCAAGATAACGGACAGCAACTCTCATCTTCCGCTGCCGCAGGCGATATCTGATGAGATCGTTGGAATCATCAACGCTGTCGGGCATAATGCCGGGATCAATAAGTTCCTTTTTCAGGGAGCGCCAGGAACCGGAAAGACCGAAAGTGTAAAACAGGTTGCGAGAATACTTGACCGGGAACTGTATTCGGTAGATTTCTCTGCCATCATTGACAGCAAAATGGGACAGACGCAGAAGAATCTTTCTTCGCTTTTTCAGGAGATAAACACTTTCCCACAGCCTGAAAAGGTGATTATCCTGTTTGACGAGATCGACGCGATCGCACTTGACAGAACCAATTCTAACGATATACGGGAAATGGGCAGGGCTACATCAGCAATGCTGAAAGGAATGGATAATCTTGATGAACGCATTGTATTGATTGCTACGACTAACCTGTTCGAGCATTTTGACAAGGCGTTGTCGAGAAGATTTGATTACATCGTGAGTTTTGACCGCTATACACGTGATGACCTTGTAGAGGTCGCAAGCGCAATATTAAACGAATACCTTACTAAATTCAAAACTGCCGGAAGAAATATGAGGTTATTTAAAAAAATCGTCAGCCGAATGGATCCTGTCCTTATGCCGGGCGATTTGAAGAACGCTATAAAAACCTCTATTGCTTTTAGTAAGAGCACAGATGAGTTTGATTATTTGAGCAGGCTATATAAAATGATTTGCTCGGACGCAACGGATGATTTAAAGCTGCTTAAGTGTCAGGGGTTCACGGTCAGAGAAATCGAGATACTGACGGGTACGTCAAAAAGCCAGGTCGCACGTGATTTAAAGGAGGATACAAATGAATGATCTTCTTCAGCTGAAAGGCCATTTTGAAAGCAGAAAAAATAACATGAAGGGTGGAGGAAGAAAGCTTCCCTCAGATGGTTATGTCAAGCTTGATAAAATGGAGAAACTGCTGAAACAGCTTCAGAAAATAAGAGAATTCTGGGTGCATAATACCATTATTGAAGGTGCTCTTGTCAGTGTTCATTACAATCGTATCATTGCCAAGAGTAATCGTATCAGCGCTTTTTTTGCTGTGGGCAAAAAAAAGCCCAATGACTCAATAAGGGGTTCAAGATTTGATGAAACATTCAGGAAACACATCTTTACACATTATCTTCAGCTTGATGAGCTTGACAAAACTATAAAGAATTTCAGCGCGTGCATCAGTTTTGTTAAAAGTAATATTTCCGGAACTATTGATCAGTCTGTCCTTAATTATTGGGGGAACCATAAGGATAAGTTCGCTCAAATCGGTCTGAGCTATACTACCTTTGTCGGATTTGTCGTAGATTCATTTTATGTAGAGAACTTCAGTATTGACGACTATTCGGCAGAAATCGATGATACTGCGATCGTCAGCATTTATCAGACAAATGTTCAGACAAGCAGGCTTCTTGCTTCTCTTGGAATAGATATGCCTGACGTAAAAAAGATAGACGAAACGACATTCCGTCTTACAAAGGAGGAAGTTGCAATTCTGAAAAGCAAGGCTCCCTACCTTATTTCAATGAGCACGGTAGATCTTGCGAGGCTGACTGCAGACGACTTTGAAACAACAGAATCATCTGTGCTGAGTATTCCTGACCCGACTAATGAACCTGTTATCGGTGTGATAGATACGCTGTTCGATGAGAATGTTTATTTTGGAAAGTGGGTCGAATATCACCCGATGCTTGCGGAAGGTATTCCAATTGATCGAGTTGATTACGACCACGGAACGGCTGTATCGTCAATAATAGTTGACGGTCCTTCATTTAACCCGGAGCTCGATGATGGCTGCGGAAGATTCAGAGTGCGGCATTTTGGTGTTGCAAAGGCTACTCAGTTCAGTTCGTTCACTATTCTGAGGCAGATACGTGAGATCGTGGCAAGCAATACGGATATTAAGGTCTGGAACCTTTCACTTGGTTCTGCGATGGAGATAAATCAGAACTTCATTTCACCGGAGGGCGCACAGCTTGATAAGCTGCAAACCGAATACGATGTTGTATTTGTTGTCGCCGGAACCAACAAGACTAATGACACTGTCGTAAAACTCGGGGCGCCCGCTGATTCGCTTAATTCAATCGTTGTGAACTCTGTGAAACTGGATAATACACCGGCTTCATATACTCGTCAGGGTCCTGTACTGTCGTTCTTCTGCAAGCCGGATTTGTGCTATTATGGTGGAGATTCTGACGAAAAAATCTACATTTGTAAGCCAACCGGAGCAGCGTATGCAAATGGTACATCGTATGCTGCACCATGGATCTCCCGAAAACTGGCATACCTTATTCATACGCTTGGATTCAGCCGTGAAATTGCCAAGGCTCTGCTTATAGATTCAGCGGCAGGCTGGAATACCGATATGAGTCAGAAATATTCTGTTGGCTACGGCGTAGTTCCAAAGAAAATCGAAGAAGTGGTCAAGTCTAAGGACGAGGAAATAAAGTTCTTTATAACCGGATCGGCAGACGAATACGAGGTTTACAATTACAATATTCCAGTTCCCGTAGTTAATAATACGCACCCTTTTTACGCAAGAGCTACGATGGTGTATTTCCCGAATTGTACCAGAAACCAGGGCGTTGACTACACAAATACCGAAATGGATATCAAATTCGGCCGTGTTAGAGATGATGGGGATTCCGCTTCGATAAATCCTGTAAATAATGATAATCAGGGCAGTGGCGGTCATGTGAGGGAAGATGACGCAAGAAAGCTATTCAGAAAATGGGATAACGTCAAGCATATCTGTGAGGCTCAGAGAAAAAATGCTGTTCCCAGAAAAAAATACACAACAGGTCTATGGGGGCTTAGCATTACCACAAAGGAAAGACAGAAAACTACCCGTGACAGGAATATTCCTTTCGGCATCGTGATTACGCTAAAGGAGATGTATGGGAAGAATCGTATCGAGGATTTTATCCAGATGTGCTCGCTGCGTGGCTGGATCGTAAACAGAATCGACGTGCGCAATATGGTCGAGGTTTACAGCAAGGCTGAGGAAGAAATCAATTTTGACTAATAAATATGAGGAAAGCCGCTGTGTTGGCTTTCCTCCATTCGTCTGAAATGGTGGGAGGATAGTATGGACGATATATTTGGACTGGAAAAATACAACAACATTGAACGTGTATTGAAACTTGAGAACGAATTGTATAGACCATTTTGGGATATTATAGCTTCTCAGCAAGCTCGGTATGACAGCTTGACAGAAATGGTAAATAAGAATTTATACATAAATCAGACTGTTGCAATGCTATCTGAAAGAATGGACAAAATATTTGAAAAATATCAAAAGCTTTTTGAACCGAGCAACATGGAAATGTTGAATTATATTGCAGAGTATCAGGACAGCATATATAATCAGTATTTGTCTATGTCTGACGCAATTCAAAATGCATTCTCATTAAGCAATGATTCCATATATAAATATTCCGAGCTGATCAGCTCCATTGCTGATAATCATTTTTTGGAACAGTGCGTTGATAAAATGGAGTGTCACGAGGAAAAGTCAGAGGTATCGTCTGAAGAAATAGATGAGGTCTACAATGATTTAGCAACGGTGGCGGAAGACTCACAAAATTGGCAGCAACTGCTTGTTGAAGTTGTGACCAGTTGGAAAAATAAGAATCCAGTGATTTTCTTTATCCTTGTAAGTGTGATTCTGCCTATAATTCTTTCCGTTGTAGCATCACCGATATCTAACGCCTTTACGCAAAATGATACTAGGATAAAGGATGATCCAAGTGCGAGCGGAAATACAATTTGCAATGTATCAGTCAATCAGGAGATTACGATTATTTCTACAACGACAAATTACTATTACGAGGTTGAGTTCTATGATGAGGAGTCAGGAAAATTCATAAAGGGCTGGATCAGCAAGCGAAGCGTAAAACTTGTTGATGGCTCCTCGGAATGCAAAACAAGCGAGGATGAATCTGAGGAAATGGAGGCAGAGTAAATATGCCGGAAACCAGAAAACAACATTATGTTCCACAGTGTTATTTAAGACAATTTGCTTGTGAAAAGCCTGGAAGCCCACGAGTGTTTGTTTATGACAAGCATAGCAAGAGAACTTTTTGTTCTGAAATAAAGAATGTCGCTGAACAGCGAGATTTCTACAAAATAGGTGATAGTAAATTTTTCATTCCAGTGCCTGATAATGATCCACTTTATTTTGAGAATTTATTTTCAAGATGTTTTGAAAATCAGATCCCTACTATTATTAACCATATAAAAATGCTGCATACTATGGTTGTTCCGGATAAAGAAATCATATCATATGAAATGAAAGAAAGTCTTTCTGTTTTGTTGCAGGTACAGCTACTTAGGACTCCTCAAGCACGCAATTTTATAAGGGAAAGAGCTGAACCGATATGGTCAGCAGAGGAAGAAAGAGTAAGAAAAGCTATTCATGATAAAGGCGATTTTCCTGACAAAGAAAAGTACTTGAATCAGCTTGACAACTTTAATGATATTGAGCCATTAATCAAATATTATAGCCTTGTATTTTGCACTGATCCGGATGTGATTGAATCCCATGTGGATTACTTGATAAAAAATCATGCGTGGGTCATATATGATAATCTGCTTTACAAAAGTTGCCCTTTTGTAACAAGCGATAATCCGGTTGTTATGTACAATCTAGCCAATGAAGATATGGGATTAGGAACAAGTAATGGATTAGACGTAGATGATACTGCCTTTTTCTTCCCACTTACTCCAAGATTTCTTTTGACATTGTATCACAAGAGAAATCTAATCGGCAAATATTCTGAGTGCTATGAGAATCGAATTCAATCTGTTGACGAATATAGCTTTATTTCAAAGATGAACAGCATTCAACATATACAATGCAATAGATTTTGTTATAGTAATCTTCCTTTTGAAGGATAATTTATGAATGAATAATATGTCTTGGTGTTCAGTGTGACTATTCGCGAGCAATTTAAAGAACTATTTACGAAATACGACCACTGTTAACCCAAGTACCAGTTTTGTATAAAAATTTGGCACACTAAATATGGTCTCTTTAACCAATTTGTATTCATATTACACTGTAATATGAATAATTAAAGACAAAGTATAAACCAATGTTCTATATTGACATATTTTTATTATAGTAGTATAATAAAGATAATATTATAACTTGTTGTTCAGGGGGCAAACATGAAGATTTACACCATAATAGGTGGAGTTGATGGAACAGGAAAAAGCTCTCTGACGGGTGTGCTTCGTGAAACCGTTTCTGACATGGGGATAATTATTGATGCTGATCAGCTTTCAAAACAGTATGGCAGTAATCTTGCAGGTGGAAAGGCGGCAGTAAGGCAGATCAGGCAGTGCATAAATACAGGTTGCAGCTTTACTCAGGAAACAACACTGTCAGGTTCTAAGACTATGCGTACAATAAAGCTGGCGCAGGACAACGGTTATTATATACGCATGTACTATATTGGCTTAGGTTCGGTGGAGGAGAGCATTGAACGTATCGCCAATCGTCATCGAAAGGGCGGACATACAATTCCGGAAGAAGATGTGCGCAGAAGATATACGGAACGTTTTGACAGCCTGCTTGACGTTATGCCGCTTTGCAATGAGATTTTTTTCTATGATAATGAGAACGGTTTTGTGGAAGTCGGTCGGTACCGTAGCGGTGAAATGATACTCCGAGCGAATGCCCCGGCGTGGCTTGATGAGCTTAGGGCGAGGTACGATAAGTGGCTGAATGATATATCAAGGGATAAATAATATGAAGGTGCTGTTTCAATGTACAGCACCTTTTGAATTTTAATAACGGGAGTATAACTCCGCTGATTTTCACAGTATATTTTGCAAATTGCATCGGGATGTTCTCCGGCGGTGCACTGTTTCGCTGCTTTTTAGCATTGGAATATTTTAAGAGATTTGCATTTGCTCAGTTCTTTTTTTATCCACGTAGAATAATTACACTGAAGGTGCTGTTTATTTAACAGCACCTTCAGTGTATGCTTTACTTGTCAGGTGTATGCTAGTCACTGTTATTGAATATGTCAAATCGAAGCGGTTTGTTGTTGTATTTTTGTTTTACTACTTCGATATCGAAATTGGGTGGAGTGGGTTTAAATTTGCTGTTGGGTGAAACAAATGTTTGGCCTTGCATCTGGAATCGCCTTAGCTCAGCAACATCAATAACTCCTACAAGAATCGTTTCGTTGGTGCCGCCTTTTGTTCGTACAAGATCTTTTGAAACGGTAGGAGAAGGCTGGGTGATCCTGCTGTCGCCGTAGTCGGCTGAATTTACCTGTATACAGTAGCAGTGAACGTCCCTGCTCAGAGATTCCAGAATGTTGCTGTAATAATTCACATCTTTGTTCCACTCGATTGCTATTATGGCGTCCGCATACGCCTGGAATAGCGCACGATCACGTATGGAAGCCAGCTCATAACAGCAGTACACAGAAAAATAGCAGTCGTTCCACCTGTATAATTCGTATTGCTTTCCTTGAACAAGGTGTAAGTCTCTCGGCTCAGTCGTACATTTTTCCACTGGAGCATAGTGGTTTTTCAGATGGAAAGTGATATTGGTGCCTGAGGAAACATTGTCGTTAAACGGAAGAATTACAGCGGTGAGATTAAAAACCTTTTCGGTTATTGGATTTATCAGGTATTCAACGCCGCATACTATTGCCAGATTATTTCTTTCACAGGTTTTAGAAAGCCTTGGAAGCCATTCGAATGGTACATATGCTTCGGGCAGAACCAGCATATCGGCTTTTTCATTTATTGCCTGATTGACGATTTTGCTCAGTGCCTGATATCTTCGGTAGCTCCTCTGCGGTTTGCCATTATAAAGCTCAGTTATGTTAAAGTTGAACAGGCACGCATTTGCAACAGCTATGCAAAGTTTGCTCTTTTTGCTTGTCCCAACATATATTGTTTTGATTTCCTGACCGCTTAGCGTGTGCTTGGAGATTTCTATAATATTAGAATCGCATGTTTTGTCATTGTTATAGTTGATATTGGCATAGGCGTTGGTATGATCATCAGTCAGCAGATCAAGCATCCCGTCATTTGAAATACCTATAAGGCAGGCTGCAATTGATATTTCGTTCATTCCTACCATGTATGGATAATAGCTATAATTGAAATGCTTGGTAATTGTTTTGTTACCGTCTTCCAGACACAGATTGCTCTTTTTATCTTTTCCGGTTTTATTTGATTTGGATTTGAGTGAAAGCGTAGTTTCCAGTGCGTCCTGAAAATTAGTAATATTGATGCCATTTTCTATTGAAAAAATATCAAGCTTGCTTCCCTTGGAGGTACAAAGTGGCAGAAGTAAATCAATGGGGACAGGAAGTACAGACTTGTCAATCATGCGTGATTTACAGTACCACAGGCAGAGATTGGAAAAAACATTCTCCAGAGAAGATGATGATTGACTATTTGCACTTTTCAGGCAATCTTCCAGTGGCGAGCTATTATCCTCAGTATTAATTTTAAGAATTTTAATAGCTGACTTTAAGGCGTCTTGTTTCCATAGCAATGAGTATGAGCGTGCCAATGCTGAGACCAAGTACTTATACATTGAGCGTTTTATGTTTGATGTTCTGTCCACCCAATTCGGGTCATAATTCTTTGGGTCATTTTCGACGTTAGAACAACTCATCTCTGATATTGCAGATACAACTCTGCTTAAGAATTTATAAAGTGCATCATAGTTTTCGTTGATCACCAGTGTTTCAATTATCCGTTCCCAGAAAATATAGTATTCAAGAGTGACATGCGGCGTAAATATCTTTTCGATATCATGTTCAAATTTTGACTCATTGTAACCTGACACCATTCCGGCAATCTGAAGATGTTTCCCGAGAAATTTGGACAGCCCGAACTTATCAAGAGTGCAATCCTTTACTTCTCGGAATTTGTTTATGCCGTTATCAATGACCAGCGAGTAGATCTCGTTATACTGGTCTTTCTGGTAAAATGCGTCGTCCTCAGGCATATGTCTGAATTCACTTTTATTTTTGGAAATCTGATTCTTGAAGCAATCTATCAGGGCGTCTGTTTCACCCTTAAGAAAATAGAACAGCTTCATTTTTTCATTCTGGACGATCAACTTGCTTTTTGTATCCGAGTTCGTAGGGTTAAAATTAAAATTCACCCTATAATATATATCTTTGGTGTCTGTATTATTTAATTGATCTCCAAAATTATCACACTTGAAAAAAAGCCCTTTACATGACGTTGCGTCTTTACTTTGGTCATACCATTTACAGCATTTTTCAGTGTAATAATCCATGATGAAATCCACATTGACTGTTTCAGATTCGCTGCGAATAAGGTTATATATTTTGCTGCCTGGTTCTATTTTGTCAACGATGAGTATATCGTCAACGTATCTTCCGTAGAAAACGGGATTCCACCCATCAATTATCGCCTTGTCAAGATTACGCAGGCACCAGTTTGAGATCACATTTGACGGAAGGAATCCAATAGGAAGAATGTTTCTTCTTTCAAATTCTTCCCCGAATTGTTCGGCGTATGTATTTACGATCTCATACATAAGGTCGTTGAGATTAACAAGTCCGCAGTTTGCTTTATCTGATTTATCGATACCTGCGTCTTCAAGCATTTTATCGAAAGCATTTTGGGTTACATCTACAGAATAAAAATACCTTTTTAGGTCCATTGTAAGTATCATGACGTCATTTTTCAGATTAAGATACTTTTTGGCTTCGTCAAGCGCTGTATCTCGCCAGCTTTCGTATTGCATGAAATACGGTTCAAACAGATACGGTGAAAAAGTCGGCTCGTCACTTAACTCGTTTATCAGCTTTTTTCTGATTCTGTTTCCGTATGACTTTTCATAAACGAGCTTGTCAAGCTTATAGCCAATCGTCATGAGCCAGACAACACCAAGGATGTGTCCTTCAACGCACATGTCAATAAAATATTGATTTTGGTTTACAGTGGTTTGGCAATTTTGCTTGTTGATTATCACACCTGGTGTTTGACTTTTATTTAACTTCTTGGGGAAAGCCGATATACTTATTGAGTTTATTATTGCTTTTTTTAGTTTCTTGAATTTGTTGTCGTCATTGAATTGGGTGCATAAAGATTCTAACTTGCTGTCAATTTTATCTTTTGAATTCTGCTCATACCTGACGATATTGTTTCTGAGAATAAGCTGCGTTTTATCGTAATAAACGCTGGATTTCAGTTTCTTGAAAGCTATTTTAAAAGTTATCTTATCTTTGATTTGATTTTCCATCCTTTAATTCCTCCGTATGTCAAAATTGAGATCTTGTACTATTATAACACATTATTCGGTCTAAATCAAGAATAAAATGTCTGAATTTTTACAATTTTAGAGAAAATATAAGTCGGAACGTGGTAAACAAATTGAGTGCTACGATCCATCGCTTGAAGTCTGTGATTTAAAGTACCTGTCCGAACAGCTTACTTTGGTGATCAAAAACAGTGAAAAATATTTGGTTGTAGAGTTCACTGAACCTAATATTGTATTCAAGTTTACTCAGACTGGGGGTGGATATTCGGTCTGGGTCAGATTCTGGGATGAGAAGCGAAAAAGAAAATATGCAGTAACACAATTTTTTTCTTTACAGGAGCTTGGAGCTTTTCGCGAGAAAGTACTATCGGCTTATGCAAAATACGCAAATCGTTTTGCTAAAGAATAAATTTTAACGAACAGAATAAAGTTTAGTCAGCCTTTCCCGAACCTCAGGCTTAACTTCCGACCTCCCGCTCTCATAATTCATCAGCGTATGCCTACAAATCCCGACCACCTCCGCAGTCTGCCGGATAGTCAGCCCGGCACGAAGTCTGAGAACCTTGAGCCGCTCACCGTCAGTAAGCGTATCGCCATCACAAGCGCACAGCAGGGAATCCTCCGGTTTCTTAGCTCCGACTACTCTCACAGAGCCGCACCAGAACGCGGAATACAGCCTTGTGGGAATATAAGGCAATGTTTCCGCTGCCGACATATAGATAACCAGATAAAAATGCACTTCCGTAAGATAAAGCACCAGCTGACGGAGATGTACATAAACGAGCCGTTGGAAACGGACAGCGAGGGGAATACGCTGACGATAGCGGACATACTGTCGAGCGGCGTGAACATCGAGGAGGAAACGGAGCTGCGGATCAATTCGCAGAAGCTGTACAAATACATCGAGGAGGAGCTGGACAACCGGGAGCGCGAGATAATCTGCAAACGGTACGGAATCCGTGATGGCAGGGGATTCGTAAGCGAAGCGATGACCCAGCGTGAAATAGCGAAGCAGCTTAAAATTTCGCGGAGCTACATTTCGCGGATAGAGAAAAAGGCGCTGGAGAAGCTCCGGAAGCGGTTTGAGGAGGGGTAGAGCAGACTTGTAATAGAACCATGCGTCGATGAGGTGAGTACAGCTGTGGAAATGACGTTTAAGCATTTTAGGAGGATTTCCGATAATTGTATTGACAAATGCGGCGTGAAATGGTAGTATTATATTAAGGCGTACAAAGCCCTGACGCCAAATAAAATACAGGAGGAGATCCCAATATGCTTAAAGGAAAAACAGCCATCGTGACCGGCGGAACCCGTGGAATCGGATTCGCCATAGTTAAAGTGTTCCTGAAAAACGGAGCAAAGGTAGCGCTTTTCGGAAGCCGTCAGGAAACTGTCGATAAGGCGCTTGCTGAGCTGAAAGCTGAAAATCCCGAATGGGAAGTGATCGGAATGGCACCGGACATTACTGACTATTCGGCAATGAAGAGTGCGGTAGACGAGGTCGCCGCAAAGTTCGGCAGGCTCGATATTCTCGTGAACAATGCCGGAATATCCGCACGCGAGCCGCTGGCGCAGTATGATCCCGAGGCTTTCAAGAAAATAATGGATCTGAATGTGACCGCAGTGTTCAATGGCTGTAAGGCCGCCGCAGAGCATATGAGAGGATCCGGAGGAAGCATTATCAACACTAGCTCCATGGTCAGCATTTATGGCCAGCCGAGCGGCGTAGGCTATCCTACCAGCAAGTTCGCTGTCAATGGCATGACCAAGAGCCTTGCGCGCGAGCTGGGGCGCAGCGGTATCCGCGTGAACGCGGTCGCACCGGGAGTTACAAGAACGGATATGGTCGCGGCTCTTCCGGCTGAGATGGTGGAGCGCATTTCAGCGCCTATTCCGCTGGGACGTATCGGCGAGCCGGAGGAGGTAGCAAATGTATTCCTGTTCCTTGCAAGCGACCTTGCAAGCTATGTGACCGGAACGGTAATCTCCGTTGACGGAGCCGCCCAGACCTGACGCATATTACTGGGAAATGGGTAAACTTCACGTCTGAATAATGACGCTTGAGGCTTTCAAATCCGCATTATAAAAACGCCGCGCGGCTGTTCCGTGCGGCGTTCTTGTATTCATGACGCGTTATCTGTTGATAAGCTTCAGCATTGCTGGCAGCAGGACGTTCATGTCTATCGGCTTTGCAACGTGGTCGTTCATTCCGACTTCTATAGCCTTGTCCCTGTCCTCGGAAAATGCGTTGGCTGTCATTGCGATTATAGGGATTTCAGACCTGGTTCTGTCGTTTATGCGGCGTATCTTCTGGGTCGCGTCATAGCCGTTCATTACAGGCATCTGTATATCCATCAGAATAAGGTCGTAATATCCGCCCGGCATCTTTTCCAGCATTTCCACAGCTTCCACGCCGTCCGCGGCGCGCTCAACCGTCATGCCCTCTTCAGTGAGTAGCTCCGTTGCTATCTCGGCGTTGAGGTCGTTGTCCTCGGCGAGAAGTATCCGTCTGCCAACGAGCGGAGTCTTGTCGAAACTCAGGTTGGCGCGCTTCGCCTGAGCTTCTTCCTTTGAGGAAATCCGGCAGGGAATGGATACCGTAAACGTTGAGCCTTTGCCTATCCGGCTGTTTACGGTTATCGTGCCGTCCATCATGTCCACAAGCTTCTTCACGATCCCCATTCCCAGACCGGCACCGTCCACGCCGCTCACTGTTGAAGAGCGCTCGCGCGTGAATTCCTCGAATATGTGCTTCTGGAAATCCTCAGACATTCCGATTCCCGTGTCGGTCACGGAAATTATGGTGTTGCACCAGCCGTCGCGTTCGGCTTTTTCCTGAGTGACTGTGCAGGCTATGCTGCCGCCGGCTCCCGTGTACTTCACCGCATTGCTCAGAATATTCATGACTATCTCGGACAGGTGCCCGGCGTCAGCATAAACATAGGGAGCTGTCAGTTCCTGCTTGTAAGTCAGGGTCTGGTTCTTCTTTTCTGCCGAATTTCGGAACATGATAATACACGATGAAACAATGTCGTCTATGTTTTCGATGGATTTCTCAAGGATAGTCTTGTTGTTCTCTATCCGTGCGAGGTCGAGGACATTGTTCAGCAGTGAAAGCAGCTTCTGACCGCAGTTGCTGATGTTATCCATGTACTCGTTTAGCTTGTCCGGTTCGTCCAGGTGCCTTTTGGCAAGCTCAACGTAGCCGATTATCGCATTCATCGGCGTCCGGATATCATGCGACATATTGAACAGGAATGCTGATTTTGCGCGGTTTGCGGAATACGCGGCTTCGGCTGCCTTTTCGAGGATCTCCTGCTGTTCTCTCTGACGCTTGTGGTAGTTCTGGATATAAACGCACAGGCAGCACATCAGAATAATCACGCAGACTGCTCCTACCGAGCCGACTATTAGGGCGATGCGGTTTCGCTCGCTTATGAACTCGTATGTAGGTTCCATATCCATTTCAATGCAGAGAGCGCCCACGACTTCATAAGGAGCGTCTTCGGCGGTGACGGGATAGCAGGCTGTGAAAATGTGCCCCCATGTCGTGTCAATGATTTCCTGAGAGTACACGGTGGTGCCGGATAATGCTTTTTCTATGTACGGAATCATTTCCTCCTCGATATATGTGCCGGGGTAGGCAAAATCATCTGCACTCAGGTCAAGGCCGTCGATAAGGTATATCAGCTTCCCATTGCTGTCACGCTTGGCAGTGTAGAAGTACCGCGTGGAATTCATATTGCGTATCTGGTTCAGGTAGGTCTGGAGGGTTTTATAGTGCTCGGAATCCATATCCGCGACCGTGTTTATCTCCGTGAAGTCCTTTCGGGTGAGATAATCGGACACGCCCCTCTGCATTGCGTCAGTACGGGCGCTGTTCTCGTTGACTGCGTTTTCCAGAATACTGTCACCGTGCATTTTCTGGAGAATAAAGGTATATGCTGAAACAAATAGCAGGCTTACCAGAACGATCAGCACGAAATTGTATACATTGTAGCGGGAGCGCTTTTTCTTCTCAACGGGATATTCAAACATTTTTATTCCTCCGGCAGTATTCCAGGTCTGATACTTGTTGCAGCCATTCGAAATGCTGGTCAGTCATGTATTTATATACATAACTATTATACATCTTCAGCATTGCGTTGTCAAGTAAATAGAAGGCTGTATTGCAAAAAAAGTTGTTCCCTGGTTGGTTTATTATATCACATCGCCTGTACCCCCTCGTATGCTATTACGGTTGACTCTGAGTGCTAGTTGTGATAAATCAAAAATATGTTCCACGCTGGGGAACTCCGTGCATATCGGCAAATTATATTACCCCGGAGCAGACAAAGGAATATGTAATCTATCACCTGGAATGCATAAAGCAGACGGTTCCCGAAGTGGTGAGCGCAGAGAAGCAGCAAAGATACAGGAACTGATAGAAAACTGTGTGATTCCAGGTTTAAATAGTAACAGCACCGGAAGTGACTGAGAATCACTTCCGGTGCTTTGGCTGGCGGAAAGAATCATCGTGCCGAATTTAATTTGTGGTGGTTGATTTTTCTATTTATATGTGATATACTGTGATGGGTGGCTTGGACGGCCCTATGACCTTCAATTTGCAGCTTTATCTACCAGAAGGAGTTGGCTCTTATGATAAAAACAAATGTAAAACAAAACGGCTTTGAAGGGATTCTTTTACCCGGAAATGGAAGCAAAGAGAAAGTGATAATTGTTATGTCGGGCTCTAACGGCGGCATGAATCTTACAAAGCAGTGCGCAGAATTCTACAGCCGCAATGGGATTCCTGCACTGGCGCTTGCGCTGTTTGCAACTAAAGGAACCACTCCCTTTCTGGACAGAGTGCCCGTGGAATACGTTGAGAATGCAATCAAATGGCTGCACGAGCAGGGCTATCAGAAGATAGGCGTTGATGGTATGTCAAAGGGCAGCGAGATGGCACTGGTCGCAGCTTCAATGTTTTCGGACATTTCCTGCGTAATTGCGCGTGTTCCGTCACATTTTGTAAGTGAAGGGCTGACCGGCCGGAAGAAGGACAAGGGACCGTCGGGTACTTCCTGCTGGAGTTACAGGAATCAGGAGCTTCCTTTCGCTCCATATAAGACCAGAACATTCGACATCAAGAAAATGTTCAAGGAAGAAAAAGAAATGCATATCATTACTTTCAACAGAGATAAAGAAGTCACTCCTGAAAGCCTGATAGCAATAGAAAAAATCAAGGCGCCGATTCTTTTCTTATCCTCCAGGAATGACACTGTATGGCCGTCCTATGAAAGCGCGGTATATATGGAAAACAAACTCAACGAGATCAATTTTCCGTATGAGCACAAGCATGTCGCATATGAAAACATGAGCCATGCTTTATTAACAAAGCTTCCTCTGATTTATAAGCTTGCATTTAAAGCCGAAAGGGAAAACGCACAGGGCTGCAAACGTGACAGAGAAAGTCTGAAAAAAGAATTGCTGGATTGGGTCAACCAGGTTTGGTAAGATTCCCGTTGACCTGGCAGGCGGACATGTTTTTCCTTTGATGGATCTTGTGGATCTATCGGGTTCATCTCCTCTTGAGATCGGGAGCTGAAAATCCTGTGTTGCAGCGGAATGGCAAGGAAACATGGCTGTCGTACTGGCGGCTGTATAGCAGAGGAGTTGTGCGATAATGGCTGATGACGACATGATTTTGTCTTTCGTGGAGGGAGATAAAAAGCTGGAACTGTCCATTAACGGATATGAGTTTGATGACGAGCATATCAGGCAGAGCAAAGAGAGGGGCTTTACATCGGATTTAGACAGCGAATGGCTTATGATAAAGGCTGTTTACGCGGAGTCCGGTAAACAGGTTGAGTGCTATGACCCGTCACTGGAAGTCGGCGAATTAAAGTACCTGTCAGAACAGCTTTCACGAATTCTCAGAAGCACTGAAAAACACCTGGTCGTTGAGTTCACGGAGCCTGATATCGTGTTCGGGTTTACTCAGACTGAGTGTGGGTATTCAGTCTTGGTAAGATTCTTGGACGAGGGACGTGGAAGGAAATATGCAGTAACGCAGACTTTATCTTTACAGGAGCTTGGAGCGATTCGCGATAGAGTAATATCAGCCTATGAAAAGTACTCAAACCGTAAGCTCACAGCAGCGGAACCGGATAAAGCATAATGCAATTCCGGGAGGATAGTGGCAGAATAAAAACTGAGGTGTGATATTATGAATGACAGCCTGACAATGCTGCTCGAAAAGGCAGGGAACGATCCGGAGCTTACTGAAAGGATATACGCGACCCGAAGCGGCAGGAATCCTGTGAACGCCCTCTGCGCGCTTGCCACGGCGGAGGGATTCCCGATAACTGCGGCGGAATTGCTCTACGATGGTGAGAAAGCCTGCGCCGCCATGTGCCGTTCGGTGAACGGCGGTGGAGTGGACACTCCGGACGGGTGGGACGATGTTTACGAGATGTTTTTTGCGGCGCTTGATTATATGAATAAAAAGGATACCTGAAAGTGCGAAATGTGAATGACGGTAAGCGTTCAACAGGCAGTTTGTAAGGCATGCACTTCCTGTCGCGATTTGGTGGCGCCGGTTCTGGTGGTTCCGATGAAAACATAAAGCGAGCCCGGACAATATCCGGGCTCGCCGTATTTACGATTGCTGTCGGAGCTGAATTACTCACGCTCTTCTTTCAGGCATTCCACCATATCAACTTTTTTCAGCTTCCGGGCGGAGAGCGCAAGGGAAACTACATAGGCGACCACTATAAACACTGCGCTGATGAGCAGCGTTTTTCCGGTCAGGGAAATGGACATCAGAATTCCGCCGGAAGCCGCGTTTGCCATGGCGATCATATCCGCCAGCGCAAGCCCGAGGGGAATCCCCAGCGCAAAACCTATCGGCACCAGTAGGTGATTCGGGGACAGAATCAGCCGGCGAATCTCCTGGCTGCGGTATCCCAGGACTTCCAGCGTGGAAATGCTGCGGCGGTTCTCCTCGATGAGCATTCCCGAAAGCAGGATAACCACCAGTATGCATATCAGCGCTCCGATCACCTTCACGATGGAAAGCACGACACGCGCGGTGTTCAGCGCACTTTCCGTGTTCCGGCGGTAGTCCTCCAGTGACGCGCTTTTCTTCAGAAGCTCCGGCGGTATATCGAGGGGCTTTCCGCTGATGATAACGTTGAATTCATCGGCGTTCCTGCCAAGGATCTGCGCTGCATTCGCCTTGCTGGTGATTATTAGCGAAAGCACGTCATTCTCCACAATGTCGCTGATGGTGACGGTGGTGTGCTTCATGGATATCAGGTCATAGAACGTGAATTCGTTCCCGGGTTCCACGCCGAATATTCTTGCGGCGGAAGACGTCATATAGAACTCGCCGTAATTCAGCGGTTCGCCGGAACGGGTTTCGGTGGCAAGCAGCGAGCAGCCCTCGTCATATCCTATCAGGTTGAACATGCTGTCCGTGCCGTCAACTCCGAAGGCAACGTCAATGATTCCATAATCGCCGTAGGTGTTTTCGGACTGGAAATCCGTGAATCCGTACTCGTACTGACCGCCCATCATGGCTTTGGGCACCTTATTGTCAAGCATGTCGTCATAGGCGTCCTGGTACACTCCTCCCAGAATGATCGCCATGGAAGCCACCGCGATCCCTATGATCATGGTAAGGCTGCGCGAAATATTGCCGCAAAGGCTGCGAATGCCGTAAAGCAGTGGGAAGGGGAGCCGGCTTTCGTTTAACAGGCGCGCGACCTTTCCTTTCCGGGAACCTTTCAGCAGGGGGACGATATCCTGAGCCAGCGCCCTGCGCAGCACCAGGACTGCGCTGAGGCTGTATATCACCGGAGGGATAGCTACAGCGGCGATGAGTATTCCGACCGGAACCTGCACCTGGTACTCGATGTGCTCCGCGAAGCTGAACGTGTACAGATTGAACAGCTTAGCAAAGGGATAGCACAGCACAAGCCCGAGGATATCACCGAAAATTGCAGGGATAAGCGCATACCACAGATAGTGGCGCGTAAGCTCCTTGCGGCGGTAGCCCAGCGCCATCAGCGTGCCGATGGTGCGGCTTTCTCGCCGGACGGTCCTGCCGAGTACCATTGCGATAACCACGACGACCACCAGCATGATTATCGGGCTGTATACCGAGAACTCTGACTCGAGGTCGCCTGCCTGGCTCAGCAGTCCGCCGGTCCTGGGATTCGCGGATTTCCCGATGTATTCCAGCGTGCCGTATCTGCTGTAAACCGCGGCGCGGAAGTCCGATTCCTGCTCCGGCGCGAGATATTTCACGGAATAATAGCTGGAATATCCGCCGATGGATTCCATTGCGTTTCCGGTTATGACCGCAATTCCGAAATCCGTGCTGTTCGGGAAGCTGTCCTCCATATTCGCGTACATGGCGGCGTAGTCAGGCTTAATGCACAGTCCGCAGATGACAAAATCCCGTCCGGCAAGCGTTATGGAATCGCCGACGGACAGCCCCTGCGCCCTGGCATAGTTGTATGTAATCAGCGCGTCGTTATCCGAGCTGAGCGGCGCGCCCTCCAGGATTACCACCTTATCTGTTTTCTGCGTGTCAGCGAACATCCGTATAGTCGTGTCGTCGTAAGAAATATTCTGGAACGACTGGCGCTCGAGTATCACGCTGAATTCACTTTCCAGCGCGTTGATATCCTCGTCGGAAAGCGGCGTTGAAACGGTGAACTGACCGTCCTCAAGAGAGTTCTCCTCAAACAGCCTGGTGTAAGTTCCGCTGACAGTTCTGCTGACGGAAAAAGCGCCGACCCACAGCATTATGCACAGAGCGGTCAGAATCGACCCGGTGATATAAAAGGACAGGTTCTTTTTCAGACTTCTCAGTATCTTCTTTTGTAAAGTCATCAGATGTCCAGCTCCTTTACCGGTTTTCTTGTGTTCATGATGTTTTCTACGATTCTGCCGTCGTGAATACGCAGGATTCGGTCCGCCATGGGGGCTATGTTCTCGTTGTGGGTTATCAGCAGGATCGTCGTGTGGTACTTGCTGTTGATCTCCTGGAGCAGCTCCAGTACGTCCCGGGAGGATCTGGAATCCAGCGCGCCGGTGGGTTCGTCGCAGAGCAGTATTGCAGGATTCTTGACCAGCGCACGCGCGATAGCACAGCGCTGCTGCTGACCTCCGGAAAGCTGCGCAGGGAAGTGCGCTGCGTGTTTTTCCAGCCCGAGGTCCTTCAGCAGCTCCTCAATGGAAAGCGGCGCTGCGGAGATGTCCCGGACCACCTTGATGTTTTCCCGGACGGTGAGCTCGCCTATCAGGTTGTAGGTCTGGAATACGATACCCACCTTGTCGCGGCGGTATTCCCGGAGCTCCTTTTTAGATACGGAGTTCAGCGTGCAGCCGTCAACGGTTATCGTGCCCTCGTCCGCGCTGTCAAGCCCTCCGAGCATATTCAGCAGCGTGCTCTTTCCGGAGCCGGAGGGACCCAGGATAACGCATATCTCGCCCTTTTCAAGCTCCATGGAAGCGTGATCCAGTGCGTAGATCGTGTTTTCTCCCTCGCCGTATTTCTTTACAACATCTTTCATCTGAAGATACATCTCAGCACGTTCCTTTCTTGTTATCCGTATTTCCGCAGAGGTAGTTCAGCATCATCTCAAATATAGCCCTGAGGTTCTTCTCAAATGCTTCCTGGCAGAATGCGTTCCTGTTTTCGATGGCGAGGTTTATGAGCTTGGCGAAATTCGCGATGTAGGCATAGTCCACATCTTCGCGGACTCCGTCCACATAGTCCAGCACCATCTTTGCGACCTTTACCGCGTATTCCGAGGAGAAATACTTCTTGGTTTCCTCCATTTCCTGCATAAGAATCATATCGTCCGGATTGAAATGGAACGAGAACGCCGTGTCCGGACGGAACAGATCCACATAGTAATTGAAGAATTCATTTATCGGGATCTTGTCACGATCAGCGAATTTCTTCCGCAGTTCCAGTTCCGACGCCTGGTCGAAGTCGTCCATTATTGCAGCCACCAGCTGACCTTTCGTGGTGTAGAAATTATAGAATGTTCCCTTGGCTATGCCGACGCTTTCGGCAAGCTCTGATACGGTCGTTTTGCGTATCCCCTTAGTTTCGAAGAGCCGGAGAGCCGCTTCCTTGATTTGTCTGCTTATCTCCTGGCGCTTTTTCTCGCTGAAAATTACGGGCATTGTCGGATTCCTCCTGTTCTAAATGACTAAATTGAATTATCGGTCATTTGTATTATAGCACACTAACTTATCTCTTGTCAAGAGCAGAATCCGAAAAAGTGGTTGTAAAAGGTAAGGCATAGTGCTATAATAAAAGAAGAATGCCGCGCGCTTTGAATATGCAACACAAAGAGCGACTGCTGAGAAATAAAACAGCCTGCTCCATTCAGACATTTCCAGATTTTTCGGAGCATTACGGAACTGATCGGAGCAGACACAGGCACCTCCTGCTGATAAAATAAACTAGGGTTCCTGGACGGAACCTACTTTAAAAGCATAGAGTTAAATATAGCTAACTGGAGGTACATAATGAACAAGAAAAGGATACAGCCCAAGGACCTGATAACTGTGGGAATCTTCTCGGCAATAATGATGGTGGTGTGCTTCGCGGCGTCAATGCTCGGATTTATCCCGATCTTCATTCCGCTGCTGGCCGTGGTAGTCCCGATCGTGGGTGGGATCCCGTTCATGCTGTTCCTGACAAAGGTGCAGAAATTCGGCATGGTCACTATCATGGGACTTATCGTGGGGATACTCACCGGACTGCTCGGCATGGGCGTGTGGGTCATTCTCACAATGCCGCTGTTCGGCTTCATTGCCGACCTTATTTTCCGTTCCGGGGAATACAAGAGCGCAGTTAAGAGCATTATCGGCTACGGAGTTTACTCCCTCGTAATGATCGGGAACTATATCCCGATAATCTTCGCCCGGGACAGCTACGGGGAAATGCTCCTCGGCAGCGGATTCAGCCAGGAATACGTTGACACCATGATGGGATATATGCCGGACTGGTCGCTGCTTCCGCTGTTCGCCGCAAGCTTCATTTCCGGAGTTGTCGGCGCCCTCATCGGCAAGGCGCTGATGAAGAAGCACTTCGTCCGCGCAGGTATCGCGTGATGGCAGGTACGCTTTCGGCAGTCCGCACGGGGAAGCGCTCGGTATTCGACCCACGCACCAAAATACTGCTTGTCATCATGATCATCGCGATAATGATGAGCGGCGGCGGAATCCTCATTGTGTATCTGCGCTGGGCGCTTACCGCCGTACCGTTTGTACTGCTGCTGACCGAGCGTAAATTCCGGACGGCGTTCATCTATGCCGGGGTGTACACGGCGGCTTACATTTCGCAGATCCTGCTTATGCCGATAGCCACCGGCGCGGTGAATCTGCTGCTGGTGGCGCTGGGTATTGCGGCGCGGTTCATGCCGGGTATCGCGATGGCTTCCTACATGGTCAGCACGACCACTGTGAGCGAGTTCATGGCGGCGATGGAGCGCATGCACATTCCGCAGAAGATAACGATTCCCATGTCGGTGATGTTCCGGTTCTTCCCCACGGTCGGGGAGGAATACGGCAGTATCGGCGACGCAATGAGAATGCGCGGAATACGCTTCGGCGGCGGAAAGCCGGCGAAAATGCTGGAATACCGCATGGTGCCGCTGATGATCTCCTGCGTGAAGATAGGCGACGAGCTTTCCGCGGCGGCGCTCACCCGTGGACTCGGCGCCCCGGTGAAGCGCACGAATATCTGCCGGATAGGCTTCGGCGCGTGGGATTTAGCCGCACTTCTGCTGTGCGCAGCTGCATTCGCGGCAATGATAATCAGCAAATTCATCTGACAGGAAGAAAACATGATCGAGATACAGAATGTGAATTTCAGATACAGCGGCGGACGCGACGAGGCAGGTCTGCGGAACATCACGCTGACAGTCCCGGACGGGGAAGTACT
>ERZ1026862.492-NODE-492-length-26374-cov-25.271743_pt1 | contig 26374 bp, 18 predicted proteins | sample MGYA00380161_ERZ1026862 | MGnify/ENA primary metagenome ERZ1026862 (study PRJEB33269, sample SAMEA4719797) | human gut metagenome | biome: human-associated habitat; feature: organic feature; material: feces | place: Cameroon | collected 2013-10 ... | reverse complement strand
CACGTATCGTGTCTTACGTAATCCCGCCTGCAAGCAGTCGGTTTTCGTAATCCACTATTCCTTGCTGCTTTCTTCTCGCAGTGCTTATCTCGGTATCACTTCGTGCTACCTCGATATCCGGGCTTCGCCCTACACGTATCGTGTCTTACGTAATCCCGCCTGCAAGCAGTCGGTTTTCGTAATCCACGATCCTTGCACTGCTCATGCCTACGCTTATTATATCTAATTCGAATGACTGCTACAAGTGAAGTTTTTCTAAACAAAATCCCCGGGAGATTCAGACGATCTTCCGGGGGTTTTCTATCTTTCCAATATTCGGTATTGGGAACCGCTATATTTATTTTTTATCTGCAGGTCTGCTGCCCAGTGTCAGATTCAGTTCGATAGATACATATTCACCGTTCTGAGGTCTCTGTACCGTTATGGTTGCGGAATCACCGGCTGCATAGTACTGTAACATCTTCTGAAGATCAGAGTAGGACGAGATGCTGCTACCGTCGAATTTTGTAATGATATCACCTTTCATGATACCGGCATTCGCTGCTGCACTACCTTCCTCTACGGATACTACATAGATACCTTCCGGCATGTTGTACATCTGAGAGATCTGGGAAGTTACTTCCTGCAGAGAGATACCGATGTAACCGACTTCATCCTCAGCTACTTTGGTTCTGGTCTGACGCTCCATCAGGTCTGCAATGATGGGACTTGCAGAAGTGATAGGGATTGCATAACCCATACCTTCTACGGTAGTACCACCGATCTTGTTGGAGTTGATACCGATGACCTCACCGTTCATGTTCAACAGTGCACCGCCGGAATTACCGGGGTTGATGGCTGCGTTGGTCTGGATGAAAGTACCGGTAGCACCGTTCTCCAGAGTGATCTCACGATTCAGGGCACTTACGATACCGTTGGTAACGGACTGGCCATATCCAAGAGCATTACCGATAGCAATCACCGGCTCACCAAGCTTCAGGTCATCACTGCTACCCAAAGTAGCAACGGTAATGGCATTCTTGGTATCATCGCTCAGATCATTTAAAGATACTGCGATCACTGCCAGATCCATATCGGAATCCAGTCCTTTGACCTGTGCCTGTGCTTCACTGCCGTCGATAAAAGTAACGGTCAGCGTATCTGCACTCTCTACTACGTGGTTGTTAGATACGATCAGCAGTTCATCATCCGTCTTGCCTACAATGATACCAGAACCGCTGGCTGCTTCTTCCTGTGTATACTGCTGTCCGAAGACATTTGCTGTCTCAGTGAAGTTATTCACAATCGATACCATGGCAGGCATAACCTTCTCCACCACATCAGATACATCAGACTCTACATAAGTAACGTTGGTCGCAAGCTGCGGTGTACTCTGGCTGCTCTCTGTTGCAGCTTCGGAAGTGACCTCATCTACCACTGCGGTATCCGTACCGGTCTTAAGCATCCCGGTGCCCTGCTGTACTGCATAGAACCCGATGCCGGCAAACAGTCCGAAGAAAAGTCCCAGGCTGACACTTACCATAGCTTTCCGGAAATAGCCTCCATGCTTTTTGGGGTTCTTAGGTTCTGTATTGCTGCCGGTGCTTCCGCCCATCTGGTATGTGGTGTAACCGTTTGCACTTCCCGCAGCGCTTACACCGCTGAATGTACCAGTTGTATTTTCATTGCCGGTTTCGTAACCGGAAAAATTATCATTCTCGTACATAATGCTTCCTCCTATCCTATCTGTAAGTGAGAAATTCTTTTTACCATTCTTCGTTGTTATTTCATTTCTTACTCTCACCTTATAAACACAGTATAACCGTCAATTGTGACCGAATTGTGATAACTTTCTGAAGCAATTATGAAAGATCAAAAAAGTCCCGAAGAAGCATTATGCCTCTCCGGGATGTACTTTTTTATAAATAATTACTCCACCGTAACGGATTTTGCCAGGTTTCTCGGCTTATCCACATCACAGCCACGTCCCACTGCCACATAGTAAGCAAACAGCTGCAACGGAATGATTGCCAGGGAATTGGTAAAGTACGGATTCGTCTCGGGAATGTATACCACATAATCCGCTGCCTTCTCGATGGCTTTGTTGCCCTCGATGGTAACCGCCATGACAAAAGCGCCTCTTGCCTTTACCTCTACCATATTACTGATGGTCTTCTGGAACAGAGCCGGCTGGGTTGCCAAAGCCACTACCAGGGTGCCATCTTCGATCAGGGAAATGGTGCCATGCTTCAGTTCTCCGGCTGCATAAGCCTCGGAATGAATATAGGAGATCTCTTTTAACTTCAGGGATCCCTCCAGGGAAATCGCATAGTCGATACCACGTCCGATGAAGAAGATATCTCTCGCTCCCACATAACGGTTGGCGAAATGCTGGATCTTCTGCTTCTGGCCCAGAAGCAGCTCGATCTGATCCGGCAGACATCTTAAATCTGTCAGCATACTCTGGAACTTCTCCTGGTCAATGGTTCCACGCACCTTGGCGAACTTCATAGCCAGCATGTAAAGTGCGGTGAGCTGTGCACTGTAAGCCTTGGTCGTTGCAACGGCGATCTCGGGACCTGCCCAGGTGTACATAACACTGTCCGCTTCTCTGGCGATGGAGCTGCCGACGACATTGACAATACCCAGTACCTTGAAGCCCTTTGCCTTGGATTCCCGCAGAGCTGCCAGCGTATCCGCAGTCTCACCGGACTGGCTGATGACGATGACCATATTGCCCTTCTGCAGGATGGGATCACGATAACGGAATTCGCTGGCTACATCCACCTCTACCGGGATTCTTGCCAGACCTTCAATGACATATTTTGCGGTAACACCGGTGTGATATGCGGAACCGCAGGCCACGATATGGATCTTTGTGATCTCCTGAATCTCCTCATCGCTCATATTCAGTTCTTCGATGACGATATCATTATCCTTGATACGGGGAGAAATGGTATCGTTGATCGTCTTCGGCTGTTCGTAGATCTCTTTCAGCATGAAATGCTCATAGCCGCCTTTTTCCGCAGCATTGGCATCCCAGTCGATGGTCACGGGGGTTTTCGTGATCTCTTCTTCGTCCACTGAGAAGAACCTAAGACCGTCTTCCTTCAGTTCCACCACTTCCTGATTATCTACATAATATACAGTTCTGGTATATTTCAGAATTGCGGGAACATCAGATGCGATAAAGCTGCCGCTCTCACTCTTGCCTACGATCAGAGGACTGTCTTTGCGGGCAGCGAAGATCTTATCCGGCTGATCGGCAAACATGATACCCAGCGCATAGGAGCCCTCTACACGATGCAATACCTTAGTGATCGCTTCCAGGGGATTTCCCTTATAATAGTAGTCTAACAGATGCGCCAGTACCTCGGTATCGGTCTCAGAGATGAACTGATACCCCTTATCCTGCATCTTTTTCTTCAGTGGAATATAGTTCTCAATGATTCCATTATGTACTACAGCAATGGTACCGGCATTATTCATATGGGGATGGGAATTGATATCACTGGGAGCACCGTGGGTTGCCCAACGGGTATGCCCGATACCGGAGGTTCCCTTCATAGACTCGCCTCCGTGTGTCAGGTTTTCCAGAACCTTAAGTCTCCCGACAGCCTTTTTGGTGTTGATCTTCTCCCCATCAAAAATAGCCATACCCGCGGAATCATATCCACGGTATTCCAGTTTGGACAGACCGTCTAAAATGATCGGTGCTGCCTGTTCTGTTCCAATATATCCTACGATACCACACATAGTCATACATCCTTTCTGTTCTGTTTCCAGTATTCTTTGTTGGAAGTAAAAGCCAGGACCCATTTTCCGGGGAGCCTGCGATAGTTCTTACCTAATAGATAACCTGCATATTTACAGGCACATTGTATATAAAAATGGGGCAATTTGCCGGACATATGATGATCCCGCAAATATGCCGTCACATCTTTCACCATTCGTTTTCCCTCGGACTCCGAAGGATATGCTGCGAAGACTTCCGGATGTTCTGCCTGGGATACCCCCAGGTCAAAATTCCTGTGGAACTGCTGTCCATTGGTATAATTATGGGAATGGACCACCCGGGCATCCGCCGCATAAGCGATCGCGTAACCCGCTTCCACCGCTTTCGCCGCATAGATCATATCTTCATTAAATATGGTATGTTTTACGAATCCACCCAGTTCCTCATAGATCTCCCGTCGGTATGCCGCACACACATTGGAGCAGAAAAATGTCTTGATCCCCAATGTCTTAAGATCTTCTGCGGATTTGATCCGTGACTGTGCCGGATAATTAAAGTCCCTGGTATAACATTCCACCGGTGCACAATCTTCTCTCGGCAGCTGTCTTGCATAGGATACCGCCACCTGATCCCGCAGCGGTTCCGTCAGTTGTTCGATCAGATTGTCATCTGCCGGCATAGCATCCTGGGTCATCATGACAAAAATATCTGCGGAAGATTTTTTCACACCCATACGTCTGGTGCCGCCATGATCAAATTCTCTTTTGGAGACATGATATACTTTCATATTCTGATATTTCTCCAAAAATCTGGTCCCATAGATCAGCTGCTCAAAATATTTTTCCTCGGTGTTCAGGAGGATCACTTCATGTATCGGCACGCTCTGACTATCAAGCTTATCTAATAATGTAAATAGTTCTTTCCCCGGTTTATACAGGGGAATGATCACATCGATCTCCATTGCAGAGCGCTCCTTACTTTCCCAATCTCTGGTCTATTATACTTTATCCCCGTCTGTTACACAAGACTTTTTCATATGACGCGAGGGAGCCCCGGTGCTCTCCGGAAGACTCCCTCGTCAATTCCTTTTCTTATTTATTCAGATAAGGTGCCGTATCAGATGCAATCTTTCTACTGTATTCCTTTACGCTGTCGGTTACGGTGTAGTTCGCATCATCAAACAGGAACTGATGCAGCCATACGACGTTACTCTCCAGATCCATAGGCACTACGCTGCTTCCCTTCGCACCGATATTACCGGTAGCTCGCATGGTCTCCTCCGGGAAACCTCCCTCGTCCACAATACGATATTTTGTGATGTTAGCCAGCAGATCCAGAATATCCTTGGAATCCAGGCTGGTGTAAACATCATCGATGGCACTGTTAAATACCTTGGACAGAGTATCGTAATCGGCCTTCTTCGCCTGATCTTCAATCGCCTGAATTACTTCACGCTGTCGTGCGGCACGCTTGAAATCATTACCTGCGGTATAACGGATACGGCAGTAAGCCGTCGCCTGCAGACCGTTTAGCAGCTGTACTCCGGTCTCTGTTACCGGTGTGTAGTCACATTTTAAGACCTCTGCAATACCGATCTGATAGTTATTGATATGCTTGATTTCCTCGGAGTCCACATCGATATAGACACCGCCCAGACCGTCAATCACTTCACTCAGTCCCTTATAGCCTACGGTTACAAAGTTCGTAATATCCATATCCAGATTCATGTTTAACATCTTAACTGCCTGCTCCGCTCCGCCATAGGAATAAGCCGCGTTACACTTCTGATAGGAGTCCGTGCCGATGTTCAGATACGTATCACGATATACACTGACCAGTTTGATATCGCCGGTATCCATATTGATGCTGGCAATCATAATACTGTCGCTTCGGCTGCCCTTGTACAGCTGGCTGTCCTTCGTCGCATCCACACCGAACAGTGCAATGTTCATATACCCCTTCATTGCTTCGTCCTGTTGTACTTCTTCCGGAATCCGGAGTTCTTCCGTCTCTAATACCGTTACCTTGGGGCCTTCATTATTTGTGTGGGTCATTACCAGATACAGTACTGCTACCATGATCAGGATAACCGCGATCTCTACACCGAAGATGATAACCTTTCTTCTTTTCTTGGCAGCACGCTGCTTGGCAGATACTCTCTTCTGTCCGTTGCCGGATGTTGTCCTCTGTCCGTTGCCGGCAGGTCGCTGTCCCACAGGTCGCTGTCCCACAGGTCTCTGTCCATTTCCGGAAGGTCTTCTTCCGCTTCCGGCTGGTCTCTGTCCATTGCCGCCATTGTAGTTAGAATTTGTTGCCATCTTGTCTTCTCCTTGTGTTAATAAGCATTTTTATTGATAAATCCTGTGAAAAATGTCATAAGAATGATCTTAATGTCAAACCCGAGGGTCCAGTTCTCAATGTAATAAATATCATACTCGATCCGCTTCTTGATGGAAGAATCACCACGCAGGCCGTTGACCTGTGCCCATCCCGTGAGGCCCGGCCTCACCTGATGTTTTACCATATATCTCGGGATCTCTTCCTTGAACTTTTCCACGAACTGAGGGCGCTCCGGTCTCGGTCCCACCAGGCTCATATCTCCTCTCAGGATGTTGAACAGCTGCGGAAGTTCATCAATGCTGGTTCGTCTTAAGATCTTGCCGATTCCGGTGACTCTGGGATCGTTTCGCACCGTCCAGCCCTTTTTCTCCTCCGCTGCAGTCTGCATTGCCATACTGCGGAATTTGTACATATAAAATGATTTATTATGAAGTCCTACCCGTTCCTGCTTGAAGATCACAGGTCCCGGACTGGAACATTTTACCAGAATTGCCGACAACAGCATGATCGGTGACGTAATGATGATGCCGAACAGGGAGCCGACAATATCCATGGCTCTCTTGATCATCATATTTCCGGTGTTGGTCAGCGGCACATACCGAATATTGATCACCGGAAGTCCCATGAGATCCTCCGTGTAAGGTCTGCTGGGGATCAGACTGCTGTAGTCGGGGATAAATTTCGTATGCACGCCGGATTTCTCACAGATATCCACAACACCTTCCAGATAATCATAATCTTTCAGAGAAAGCGTGATCGCGATCTCGTCCAGCTTGTTCTCCGGAAGAATATACTCCAGATTCCCCAACGTTCCCAGGACTTTCACTCCCTTATAGGTAGTCCCTCCCGGAATGTGCTCATCCAGAATACCGCATACAACATATCCCCACTGGGGATTGCTTAAGATTCTGTCAATATACTCTTCTGCCGCTCTGGAATAGCCCACCAGCAAAATATGCTTCAGATTGTATCCCCTTTTCCGGAGTGTCCGCAACGCTTTTCTCATTATGATGCGGGATACCGAAGTCAGAAATACATTCAGCACATAAAAAATTGCCATGACGGATCGCGAAAAGTTGATCTCACGGATGATCATATACAGAATAATGATCAATGCCGCCAGGCCGATGGTATTTGCCTGCAGAATGCTGTAAATCTCATGTCTGCGGCGGACGGTTCGCTTCGGGGAATACACGCTGCACCGGTAATATAGGAACATATAACCGGGTACAATAAAAGGAAGCAGCTTATAATACTCCTGCACAGGCAGGACACCGATTCCGGGACCGTCGTTCAATATATAAAATTTGATATAATAGGCAAGGACAAAGGATATGGCTGTGATCAGCGCATCCATTATCACAAGAAGCCTGTTAAAGACTTTCTGGTTGTCTTTTATCATATGGGTCACCCAATCTGTAAGTCTGAAAAGCTTCTTTTTAACGATTTCATTCTACAATAACGGTATTTTTTTCTCAACTTAAGAATTTATGAAGCCAATTCTTAAGATTTCATAAGAATTCGAAACACATTGCAATACAGCTGCCACTGAATCTTCACATAATTCCCCAGATGATGCCACCGGAAGGGAACTTTGTGCTGTCTTCCCGTGGTTCCTACAGATCTTTTCAGGCCAGCTGCCAGTCCTTTCAGATATAGTTTTCCCATTCTTTTCTTACAAAAAAACAAAAACTTTATGCCAAATCCAAGCAAAAAAAACGGCAGGTTCAGAATACACTGCAAAAGCGGCATATTCTTGCCGATCACATAAATACTGTTGGCAGACGCAAGTAACGTTTTCCGGGGATTGTATCTGGATCCCGTGGAAGCACTGCCATAATGCAGCACAGCCGCCTTCGGTTCATACCGGTTCTCATAGCCGTAGATCCGGGCACGGTAGCCGATATCCAGATCTTCCAGATAGGCAAAATGTTCTTCATCAAAATAACCGATCTCTTCAAATACGGATCGCCTGTAGATTGCGGCACCGCCACAGGCGGAAAACACCGGGACAGACTTATCATAATCCGCCGCCGGTCGTCCCTTCCCCCGGGAATAGGCCCATCCCAGCACGCAGTAACGGTCTCCGGCATCATCGATGAGCTCCGGTCTGTCCCACATCAGCATCTTCGCACTGACGGAAAATATCTTTTCATTTTCGCGGATAGCATCATATAAGCCTCTTACAAAACCGGCTTCTGCCTTTGTATCATTGTTCAGAAGGATCACATATGGTGTCTTCGCTTCCCGGATCCCCAGATTCACTGCATGACAGAATCCGGTGTTTTCCGGTAAAGATATCAGGCGCACACCTTCCCCACACCATTCCTTTTGCAGATATTCCACGCTGCCGTCCACGGAAGCATTATCGATGATCAGCACTTCATATCCAGGGGCATTTTGCTGCTCTCTGCACAGAGAAGTCATGCACTCTGCCAGATATTTCATTCCGTTGTAATTTGGTATAACAACCGTTATTTCACTCATAATGGTTTAAACTCCTCCGGATATTCCGGCAGATAGAGCAATCTTCCTCTTTGCCGTAACGCTTCGGACAACTGCAGACTTAAGGTTCGGATATCCGTCCCCTCCGGCAGCGTAGTGATATTAAATATCGGCTGTTCTTTCTGTAGTCTCCGAATCTCGGTATACGGAACTCCCACGATTTTTTCGAACACTTCGCTGTATTCGGGCCGGATACGGATACAGCGAAGGTCCAGTGCCTGCGCATCCTGGGACAGCTCCGCGCGGTGCAGATATCCGCCGAATCCCTTCGGCAGTCCTTCATAAAATACGGTTCCGTCTGCCGTCATTCTGCCGCCGATGATCTTGCCAGTTTTCCCGGACAATACTCTGCCGCCTACGGCTGCCACATCCGGCCTGGCTTCCCATACTTCTTTATATTTTAACCGATAAAATCCCACATGTCTGGTCTCTGTCGCGGTGGCCGGGATCCGGCGGAGGTCCGCATGATCCTGCAATGCTCTCATCCCAGCATCATACGCATATTTTTTGCTGTGGGGATTGGCTGCTGTAGATGCCTCATGACATCTCCAGTGATACAGCACCTTCGGAATATGGAGTATTCTCTTCTCCGCAGTCTGCCCTCCCTCTGCCAGCACTTCCGCTACACAGCGCAGTACCAGATCATAGTCCTGGGCGCCGTCAAATTCCGGACGGAATTGCAGGCTTTTCAGCAATTTACTCTCCATTACCAGAAAATGACAGATATAGTTATTGCTAAGAATTAAATCATAATTAAATTCTTCTTTATGATTAGGCTCATAGTATCTGGTCTCTTCTCCATCGCACTTATCCTCATCCGAATAGGCGAAGGCGGCTTTGACACCTCTGTCACATGCCTTGGTGATCGCATCAGCCATTTCGTATAACGCATCCGGTGTCAATACATCATCATGATCCAGCAGACCGATATACTCTCCCTTTGCATAGGGAAGCGCCTGATTGGTATTAGCAGCGATTCCCGCATTTTCTTTCAGATGCACATAGTGGAGCCTGGGATCTGCTGCGACAGGTTCTGTCTCGCCATCCGTCGGCTGCTCCTTCAGGAATCCCTGCTGCTTCAGTACCTCCTCCACACTGTGATCCTCCGTGGCATCTGCCAGGATCAGTTCCCAATGGGGATAGCTCTGTTGCATAACACTTGTTATCATTCTGTTCAGATATGCTTCCGGCGTTCGATATAAGGGTACCACAATACTGAACGTAATCGGCTTCTCCCATTTTCTATCACTCTGCCTTACCAGCTCTGCTTCCGAACAGGGCACAAAAAAATAGCGGTCTGTCTCTGTCAGGCGCTCCCTCACAGAGATCCAGGTTTCCCTCAGGCCGTTACGTTGCAGATAATATAGAGTTTTCTTAAGGTTTGCCTTGTTTAGCTTTGCCACAGATACCTCCATCTTTTCATAAAAGAGCAAACCGCCCTGTACGGGCGATTCGCTCTTTTAAAACTAATATGATTTATGGAGCACTGTCTTACAGTACTGCCTTTACATCCTCGGTCAGCTTTTCTACCTTAGCCTGTGCATCCTCTAAGCTGGTTCCCTTGACACCCATGTAGAACTTGATCTTGGGCTCGGTTCCGGAAGGACGTGCACAACACCATGCATTGTCGGGAAGCTCGAAGTACAGAACATTGGACTTGGGAAGTCCTGTAGTGGTCTTCTCTCCGGTCTCCATGTCGATAATAACGTCGTTCTGGTAATCACGGAACTTCTCTACCTTCAGATCTCCGAATGCCTTAGGAGGATTCTTACGAAGCTTCTCCATGATCTCGGCGATCTGTCTTGCGCCGTCGATACCCTTCATGGTGATGGTGTACTGGGTCTCCTTGAAGTAACCATACTTCTCATACATGGATACCATCATATCCCACAAAGTCATGTTGTGCTTCTTGCAGTAAGCTGCTACTTCACACAGACACATTACTGCTACAATAGCGTCCTTATCTCTTGCATGGGTACCTGCCAGACAACCGTAGCTCTCTTCCAGGCCAAATACGTAGTTGTTGCTGCCGGTCTGCTCGAAGAGCTTGATCTGCTCGCCAATGAACTTAAAGCCGGTCAGTACCTCGATCAGCTTTACACCGTAAGCCTGTGTAATAGGCTTGGTCATGTTGGTAGTAACGATAGTGGTAACCAGTGCGGGATTCTCAGGCATGGTGCCGGTTGCTGTCTTCTCTCTTAAAATATATTCTGCGATCAGCATACCGGACATATTACCGGTAAATGCCACATACTCGCCGGTCTTGGTATCTTTTGCATATACACCCAGACGGTCTGCATCAGGATCGGTTGCCAGAACGATATCCGCATCCTTCTCCTTCGCCAGACGAAGCGCATAGGTAAATGCCTTGGGATCCTCGGGATTCGGGTAATCCAGTGTGGTAAAGTCAGGATCCGGATTCTCCTGTTCGGGAACTACATAGACATGCTTGAATCCCAGCTCAGACAGGATACGTCTTACCGGCTTGTTACCGGTACCGCATAACGGAGTATATACGATCTTGATGTCATCAGCCATTTCCTGAATAACATCGGGATGAATGATCTGCTTCTTCAGCTCAGCCATGTACTTGTCATCGATCTCTTTACCGATCACCTGATAGAGGCCTGCTTTTTCTGCATCTTCTCTGCTCATGGTCTTCACGGTATGATAATCCTTGATGGCCTGTACTTCGGTGATGATGTCCTTATCGATAGGAGCGGTTACCTGTGCGCCGTCCTCCCAGTATACTTTGTAGCCGTTGTACTCAGGAGGGTTGTGGCTTGCGGTCACTACGATACCTGCGGTACATCCCAGCGTACGAAGGGCAAAGGACAGTTCCGGGGTAGGTCTTAAAGATTCAAAAATGTATGCCTTGATGCCGTTGGCTGCCAGACATCTTGCTGCCTCATCGGAAAACTCGGGAGACATGCGGCGGGAGTCGAATGCGATTGCCACACCCTTACTCTGTGTACCGCGCTTGATAATATAATTGGCAAGACCCTGAGTTGCCTTACGAACGGTATATACGTTCATACGGTTGGTTCCTGCACCGATCACACCACGTAAGCCGCCGGTACCGAATTCCAGTTCCTTGTAAAAACGATCTTCCACTTCTGCTTCATTATTGCGGATTGCCAGAAGTTCCTCCTTGGTCTTCTGGTCAAAATAATCATCATTTAACCAGAAATTCAGTTCGTCCATATAACTCATTTTCCTATCCTCCTGTTTTATCGCTATCTTTCAATATCTTTTCATATCTTCAGTAAACGCTCTCCGGTGATATTTTACCATAGATTCCCTCTACTGAAAAGAATTATTTAACGTCCGCTAACTGCCGGATCCTTCAGTGCGTAATCGCTGCGATCCAGAGAGAAATTCGGATTGTAATAGGGATCTCCCGCCTCCAGTTCAGCCTTCCATTTTTCACGGAAATGCTCGGATTCTCTGTTGTAGCGCTCTGCCTTTTCTCCCTGATCGTCCAGTCCTCTGGAGATGGATTCGTAATGATACAGCTCCGCAAAAGGAGTCCACACATTCAGAAGTCCCAGTTTACGTAATTTCAGGCAGAAATCCACATCATTTAAGGAGATCACAAAGTTCTCATCCAGACCGCCCACCTGCTCATACAGGCTCTTTTTCACCAACAGACAAGCACCGGTCACCGCTGTAACATTCTGGGTATAACACAAACGTCCCATGTAGCCTAAGTTCTGTACCGGGATGCGATAATGGGTATGTCCTGCCGTGCGGTGTGCTCCCAGTCCGATGACCACGCCGGCATGCTGGATCGTCTTGTCCGCATAATACAGTTTGGCGCCTACGGCACCCACATCCTCTCTCTGGGCATACATCAGCATCTCTTCCATCCAGTTGGCTGTGATAACCTCCGTATCATTGTTCAGCAGTAAAATATACTCACCGGAAGCATAAGACGCTCCCAGATCATTGACCGCAGAATAATTAAAGTCACCATGATATGTCACAATGGAAATCCGTCCGTCCCCGCTGTGCAGGATACCGCCGTCATGGCCGCAGACTGTATGCAGCTTGCATCTTTCTTCATAAGAATCATCGCCGGACAATCCCAACAGTTGGGAATAATAGTCCTTGATCTTTGGTGTGGTACTGTTATTTTCCACGACAATGATCTCGTAATTGCTCCAGGTGCTGTTCTTTTGGATCGAGGTAATACAACGCTTCAGATCCTCAACGTGGTCCTTATTGGCGATCACGATGGAGATCTTCGGATCTCCCAGGATCTGATACCGGATCCGGAAGATCGTGGCGCAGGCTCTGGTACTGGTGATCTGAAAATGCTTAAAACCATGCTTTTTCAGATGATCTGCCACAGCTCCCTTTGCCGCCTCAATGGCATAAGGCTTCGCGTCAATGCTGGCTGCGGTACTGCCCTCATGGCTTCTCCAGTAATACATCAGTCTGGGAACATGAACGATCTTTTCCGCTCTGTCGGTCAGACGCAGGATCATATCGTGATCCTGGGCACCGTCAAATGCGGTGCGGAACAGTTCCTCTCCCTCTAACAGTTTTCGGGAAAAAACGCTGAAATGGCAAATATAATTATTCGCCCGCAGATTGTCCGGTGCATAGTCCGGCTTAAAATGCATGGTCAGCATTTTATTAATATCATTTTCCTTGAAAGTGGTCTCATCACAATAAAGATAATCCGCACCCTGCTCATTGATCTCCTTCACATACGCATACAGTACGGAAGGATGTAAAATATCATCCTGGTCAAACAGGCCGATATAATCTCCGGTAGCCAGCTTGTAGCATTCGTTGGTGTTATAGGAGATACCGCCGTTGTGATCCAGGTGCTTATAGACGATACGACCATTCGCCTTCGCCGCGTACTCCCTGCAGAGTTCCTCGATATAGGAGTGCTCCGCGTCGGAACCGTCCGCCAGACACAGTTCCCAGTTGGGATACGTCTGATTCATGACGCAGTCCAGCATCTGGATCTGGAATTCCCTTTTATTGTTCCACAGCGGAACCAGAATGCTGATCTTCGGCATATAAGGGAATATCGTCTCTTCTTCCTTTTTCCGCTGCTCCGCATCAGGAAAGCTTCCGGTTCCGTAGGACTCCATCAGGCTCTTCTGGCGACTCTTGTTGCGGATCTTACGCAGGATATCCTTCGGTCCTCCGCAATGGGACAAGCGATCCCTCTGTCTCTGTGCGAAATGGATCAGACTTCTCGCCGGACCCGTGGCTTTCCAGAATTTATTCTTTTTGATTCGGTCCAGTTTGAACTGCAGGTCCTCTTTTTCCGATTCCAGCACTACGATCTTGTCTGCCAGATCCGCACATTTTTCGTGCTCCCTCTCGTAGGCTTCTTGATAATTGATCTCAGACATGTTTTTCCTCCGTCAAATATTTTCCCGTTGTATTCCACAGTTTCAGCTTACTGATCCGATGGACCGCAAGAACGGCGATTCCATAATTCCCCGGAGGCAGCTGCCCTGTTTTCCGTTTCACACAGAAACCTCCCAGCGCCACATTTTTCTGGTCCGGAAGATTCTCCTCCAGTTCCTGCCGATATGCAGGTAAAATCTTCATGGACCATACCTTCCGGTCCGCCTCCCGCTGTCCCTGCGTATCTTCGGGAAGCAATACTAAAAGTTTATCATAACATGCGTTATCATCTCCCAGGATCACACTGTATCCCTGGATCCGCTCCGGCCCTGCAGTCTCCACCCGTGCCATCAGGCAGTCATCCTGTCTTGCATTTTCCAGAAGCTCCTGCCAGCTCTCACATCTCCATGCCGGCTCCTGTAAAATATTCCGGTCCGTAAGATATGCCGGAACCACACGGCTGTCCAGTCCTTCCCGGTTCAGTCCCATAGGGTAAAAAGGATCCACTCCGCGGAACTGAGGATGCATCTGGTAAAGCAGTTCTCTCTCTTCCGTCAGGCGTCGCATTTTCTCGGGACTTTCGTCGCTTCCGCGGCTCAGGGATTCATGATGATATGCAAAACAGTCATTCAGTACCACATTGTAATATCCCATTTCCACCAGACAAAATCCCAGATCCACATCATTATAGGCCACCCGCAGTGCCTCCCGGAATCCACCCGTCTCCCGGAATACCTCTGTCCTTATCAGCAGACAGGCACCCGTCACTGCCACGCAATTCAGATCAAAGCGATTTCTGCCAAAATAATAAGACTTATCGTCTTCCATGAACTGGAGCTTATGCACCGGTCCCACCGGCAGATTGACAATACCGTCGTGTTGTATTTTCACAGAATCCGGATAATACAGCTTTAGTCCCACGCTTCCCACATAAGGCTGCATGGCGCGGATCACCATTTTGTCCAGCCAGTCATTGCCGCACACTTCTATATCATCATTTAAAAACAGCAAAAACTTTCCTTCCGCCAGTTCAGCTCCCCGGTTGCACATCGCTGAAAAATTAAATTCCGCCGGTTCATAAATATAACGGACAGGGACACCGCTTTCCCGGATCCGTCCGATCAGATCTTCCGTTTTTTGCTTATTTTCTGCACTGCTTCCGTTATCCACCAGCAAAATTTCAACAGGGATCCTGCCCTCAGACCTTCTCGTCAGGGAGCGCAGGCACTTCTCCAGTACCTCCGGATTATCTTTGGAGGGAATGATCACCGAGACTTTAAGCTCTCCCGCGAACAACTCTTTGGCACCTTCCGCCGCCCTGGAGGCCAGTTCCACCGCCAGCTGCGGTGACTCCTTCGTCCGCTGGTAATTTTCCCAGGGAGTACACTCCCGGCTGTCCCGGTCTGCACGTACATCCGGTCCCTGGATTCCTATTCCGTCTGCAGAAAAAGTTCCATGGAACAACACGGTTTCCATATGACCGATGGAATGACAATCTCTCTCGAACCCTCCGGCTCCCAAAAACAGGCGATCCATCAGCAGACGGATCTCTCCGGCATCTGTAAAAATAATTTCTTTTCCGGTGCTCTCGTTCTCTGTCACGACCGGATTTTCTCCCATTCTCTGCAGCAGACTGCTCCGTACCGCAACGACACTTCCCACATAGAAAAAGGCTCTGTACAGATCCGGTGACCAACAGGGTTTGTACCAGGGAATACAACGCTCTCCCTTCTCATTCATCAGGTCTTCATCACCGTAGACGATTTCTGCTTCCGGATGCTTTGCAAAATAAGCGTTGATCCGCTCTGTCGCATTATCTGCCAGTCGTCCCGCCGCCTGTCGGAAAATGACGAATTCCACAAGTCCCGCAATTTCCCGGGGTTCCGCGCTTTCCCGGTCCTGCTCCGCTGCCCACTGTTCATAGGTGACCTTAAGCTGCGCCAGTTCTTTTTCGTATTTTTTATCCTGCTGTGCGATCAGCACCTGCTTCACCGCTGTCCGAATACCCAAGCTGCCGCTCCCTTCTTCTCCACTCCCATCATATCTTTTGCCATTGCCTGAGGGATCTGTACGATCTCCATTTTCACAGACAACGTATTCTCCGCCTGCCGGTTCAGCACATCTGCCCAGATCGTCATATTGGGATCCTCCGTGGCAAATATCACGCTGGGATGGTCCGCTCCCTCTTCGGATTTCAGGATTTTTCCGTTGGTAGTGAACACTTTCTTATCCTGCAGAGGAACCGGCTGTCCGTTCATGGACAGTTCCCGAATCTTACAGATGCACGAACACATTGCCGGATCCAGCCGCAGATAATGTACGTTACCGTCGAATTTCACGGTAAACTCTGCCTCTTTTTCCGCAACATAGACATTTTCCGGAAAATAAGAATTTTCTTCGGAAAATCCCTGTCCCTTGTCTTCATAGATCTGTACCCGCAGTTCTCCTTCCGACTGACGGAAACGCCCGATCCATTCGGTGGGTTTATAGATTTCGCCGCCTAAGAGATTCCGGATCTCACCCATGGACAATTTCTGTCCGGTGACATATTTCTGGAATTCCCGCTCCTGCTCTCTGTACTGTCTTGCCTCATTTTCCGTGATGTCCAGACGATCTAAAATCCGGTCCAGTTCCAACGCATTGCGTCTTTCATTCTCCAGAACATAACAGTAAATTGCCCGGAACGCCAGTGCTTTCGTATCTATGACACGGTCGAAGGTCCACTCGTAATCGATCAGTGTCCAGTGCTCCCCGTCCACCAGAATATTGGCAAAGATCAGGTCAAAATCCGCTACCGGAACTTCTTCCCCGAATCCTACCCTCTCCAGATACTCCGCAAACAGGCTGTGGAATCCTTCGATATCCTGTCTGTCCAGACATTCATCCATCAGTTCCGACAACGGTCTGCCCGATACGAATTCAAATTCCGCATAAGGGATGCCGTCCTCTTCTCCCGGATGACAGACATTAACGTCCAGCCGGCTTCCGGCATAACGTCCTTTTAATTTTTCATACGCTTCCATCATATGGCGCACATGCGCCTCGGCTTCTTTTGTCAGCGGATATTTCCGCACGATCCGATTCCCCCGGTCATCCCGCAGGATCTCCGTACGGATGCGGAAGTTTTCCGCACGGTCGTTGGAATATCTGACATATTTCAGGTCCAGAGGCTTACCGATCACTGCCAGATAAGAATTGGAAAATACAGAAAAAAGACCCTCTTCCACGATTCCGTCAAAAGCACTTTTTTCATCGAATAACAACATTCTGTCACGGTCGAAATTCCGCAGATTATTGGACAGTTCTCCCCGGCCCGGCAGATATGCATCCGAATAGACTGTGGTCATGAATTTATAATCGGGATACGGATAATAAAAACTGCGTTCTCCCACACCGCAGGCATCGAAGATCTTCTCCAGTTTTTTCCGGGAAAAAGTACGCACGACGCCGCCGTTCGGATAATTTTCAATTCCGGAAAACCAGTCTCCCAGGTGATCTTCCTTGCAGCCCGCAAAATATTTCAGTCCGTATTTGTTCTCAATAGCGATAACGATTCGTCCACCCGGTGCCAGATGCTTTTGCAGAATTTTCAGAAAATCTTCATAAGGTGTGCTACCGCCTATGTAAGCCTGGCCGTACTCGAAGACACCAATGAGGCAGATATAGTCATAATCTGCGGGCAGATCCGGTTCCACATCCGTAAAATTGCCTATGTGGATCGTCACATTTTCACTTTCACTGTGCCGGTACGCATTGATCAGACTGCGCTTTTTTGAGAGATCCACGCAGGTCACCGATCCGGCTTTCCGGGACAGGGCTCCTGTAATGGCTCCGCAGCCGCTGCCTACTTCCAACACTTTGTCCGTCTTTTTGATCGGAAGAAAATCCACGATATTTTCCCGCAGAGCCGACAGATGATACAGGATCGGCCAGCTTTTTCTCTCTGCGATGATCCGGTCATATTCCACGGTACTGTATTTTTTTACAATCTCCAGAATCTCGTCTTCCACACTGCCGTCACAATAATAATCCTCTCCGGGATACTTATCCAGATTCAGTGTTACTTTGCCGATGGTCTCTGTCATTCTTTATTTCTCCTCCGCATCCCACACTTTCGTGTTGGAATCCATATCATAATAGCCTACGGTGTTTTTATCGGATACTACTGTAATATTCAGGGCATCATACAGTCTGTGATAGACCTCAAAGGTATCCTGATTGTACCCCGTCACTCCCAGAGACAGCAGATATTCTCCGCCCTGCAGATTCATCTTCTGTGTAAAAGTCACATTTTTCACATCACCTGGTTCCACACTGTCTAAGAACGCCTTCTCGATCATGGTATTGGTACCGGTGATCTCCACACCGATGACATTTTTCACGGAAAATGCAAAAATCGGTGCCGGTATAGAATCCATAAACCGGACCTTCATATGGATGGTAAACATGGTACCCTTCAGAATGGCATTGGTAGGCACGCCCCTGTCATCCGTAATGTAAAATTCTTCGATCTGTGCCTGCTTTGTACCGTATTCCAGGGCATTGGGATTCTGTCCCTTCGCCTCCGCGGAAGCCTCAGCAGCATCTTTGACTGCGCCATCCGCCTTTTTCGCAGCGGCTCTCTGCAAATCTGCGTCATCTAAGAGATTCTCCGCTTCTTCACCGGCATTTTCGGATGCATCGTATTGTCCCACCAGTACCCGTTTATAAGTATCGATCATGGCCTTGGGGCTGCCTTCTCCCAGAATATTTCCCTGGTTCAGCAGATAGACGCGGTCGCAATATTTACTGATACTGCTCAGATCGTGACTGACGAACACAATGGTCTTGCCCATTTTCTTGAATTCTTCGAATTTATGATAACATTTAGCCTGGAAAAATACATCGCCGACGCTCAGTGCTTCGTCCACGATCAGGATCTCCGGCTCGATGTTAATAGCCACAGCAAAAGCCAGACGGACGAACATACCGCTGGAATAGGTCTTTACCGGCTGATAGACATAATCTCCGATATCCGCAAAGCTTAAGATCTCCGGCAGCTTTGCCTCGATCTCTTTTTCGGAGAATCCCATCATGGTACCATTCAGATAGACATTCTCGATACCGTTGTATTCCATATTGAAGCCGGCACCCAGCTCCAGCAGAGCGGAGATACGCCCGTTGACCAGCACCCGTCCGGAAGTCGGATTCAATACTCCGGTAATGATCTTCAGGATGGTGGACTTACCGGAACCGTTGGTACCGATGATTCCCACGGTTTCCCCCTGATAGATCTTCATACTCACGCCTTTCAGGGCATAGTGGAGCTTATGTTTGGTCTTTTTACCGAATCCGAAAGCTTCCTTCAGACGGTCCGAAGGTTTATCATATAATTTATAGATTTTCTGGACATTATCAACTTCAATTGCCAGTTTTCTCTTATCCTGCATAAACTTCTAATCCTCGCTTATCAGCGTTACGCTGTCTTTGCCATACCACATTGCCAGGGAACAATTGGCTTCATCGCGTGCATCCTCAGAGATGTCTCCCATGCATAAAAACCAGGGTTGGAACCGGTATGCCGGCAGGTGGACATTTCTCGCATTTCCCGACAATCTCTTCACCCGCTCCAAATATTCCTGATGAAAATTATAAGCCTCCCCGGTGTGCACATAATAATACGCTCCATAGGACGAATAATGTCCCGCCTGATTGGATGATGCCCGGAAGATCACAAGACATGCCACACCGATCAGCACATAAAACCACCAGGCTGCTGCGCCGTTTCGTATGGCCCACTTCTGTATCGTCAATTGCCCGGTTGTCTGCTCCGCTCTTTTCTCCAGTAACTGTCGCAGCCACCCGATCCAGTAGATCTCATTCAGAAATAAAAGCAGCAGATAGGTGATTTTTACCGCATTCAACGTTCTGGCCAGTCCCGCATGTCCCAGGGAATACAGGCTCGGTGTATAGCCGGTCGCATACAGACAGAAGGACAAGGCGAGTACGATCCCCGGATAACGAAAACGGTAATCCGTGCTTTTCACTGCCTGCCAGATCATAGGTACCAACAATAACATCACCATCAGAACCACCGGTCCGGTATATTCCGGAATGTGTTTCACGGCTTCCAAAAAAGATCTGCCGATGGACTCTAACGGTCCATAGCCCCAACCGATATAGCTCTGTGCCCGCACGGAGTTACCCGGAGCTGCCACATTCAGTCCGAAACCTATGATATATACCGCCGTAGCAGGGAGAAGCCAAAGTCCGCATTTCCGACGCTCCAGTACGACACTGACAAGCAGGATCATCACCAGGCACAGCAGTCCCTGAAGTGCTGTCACGAAGTTGCTCCCCGCCGTGATCATGGCAAGCAGAACCGATGCAGTGAATAACAGACCTTTCGCGGTTCTGCCCTCTGCTCTCTCCAGGCAGATTGACACAGCCAGAAACAACAGGCCAAAGCCATGCATTCCAACATAATGAATTCCGCCATTATACCAGTAAAAACCACTCTGCGCGGAATAGATAAACATAAATTGTGCTGTGGTGATCACCGCCTGGATCGCCAAACTGATCCATTTCTCCATTCGAAAGACTTTCCGCAGGATCACGTGGGTAAACACCATGCTTCCCGCCAAAAGCAGTAACAGAATGAACACCGGTCCTAAGAAATAATACTGTTCTCCCCAGACAGCCGGCATCAGTGTCATGAAAAAAATAGAAGAATACGTTCCCTGCCATGCATACCACTGGGTTCTGGAACAATCCAGTGCACCGGAGATTGCCGCCCATTTCGACTGCTCCTGCTCTATGGCAGCTCTGGCAAATCTTCCAAAGTTATAGTCGTCATAATAAGGAACCGCATAAATCGTCAGTCGAAACAGTGGGATCAGTGCTAACACCAGCAGTCCGCAACAGCTCACTGCCAGCAGTACCCTGCCCGGCTTCCATAACAATATTTTTCTTAACTTTTCAAGAGCACCCTTCAATTACTTTCACCCTTTCTGTTTCCCCCACAACAGTTCCGTAATGTAGTACCTCCCCACAAGGTTCTTCATTTATAAAAGCTTTTTGCCATGCTCTGTTTATTTTTACAATATGTTTTCTCCGTTCCTCGAGTTCTCGGAATGGTAACAGTCCTTCGTATTACAATACATCTGCAAAATGCACTTTCAGCCTCTTAAAAATCACAGCTCCCAGTCCAAATAATACCACCGTCACGATCCAGAAATACATCGTGGAAAAGAAATCCCGGAAAAACCATTCTTTCTCGTAGATCGCACTGCGGTAGCCATTCACGATATAGACCAGCGGATTCAGCTTCAGGATCATGATCCACTCCGGAGACAGTGCGTCCAGATTCCATAAGATCGGAGTAGCCCACATGCCGATCTGCAATCCGATGCTGATGATCTGGGACAGATCCCGGAAAAACACCACTACCGCACACGTGGTGTAGCTGAGTGCCAGCACAAATATAAACAGGCAAAAACTGTAATAAATGATCTGTGTAGTGTAGATTGTGGGGTAATAGCCGTAAATAGCCGCCACGATCAACAGGAGACACACGAAAAATACATGGATAAAAGTAGCCGCAATAATCTTGATGATCGGCAGGATGCTGATCTTAAATACTACTTTTTTCACCAGATAGTTGTACTCTAAGAGTGCATTGGTGCCGTTGTTCAATGCCTCACTGAAGTAGAACCAAGGCACCAGTCCCGCTGTCAGGAAAAGTACAAAAGGCACTTCCACGCCCTCCCGCAGGGGTGTGCTGGTATTTCCCATGATCTTGTCGAAGACGATGTAATACATCGCCACGGTTACCACCGGCTGCGCCATCGCCCAGACCGCGCCCAGGTAAGAACCAGCATATCTCTTTTTAAAATCGTTTTTCGCCAGCTTCCAGATCAGATGTCTATTCTGGAATAACTCTACCGGCAGTCCGGTAAATTTATCGTACCAGTGGATAAACGCAAAGCATGCCGCCGCAATGACAACGCAGGAGATGATCTTTTTCGCCAGCTCCTGACTTTGATCCACAGCAGGTCCCGGATTCTTATGGAACACGATGAGCAGAGCCATGATCACTGCCGCTGTCACGAACAGGGCAATGCCTGTTTTCTTACTGATTTTCACACTTTTTTTCATGCTCTTTTTCCTTCATGTACTGTTCCAGAGTGCCCCACTTGGTATCCTTCTCGGATAACGTCAGTTCCATACCTTCGGGGATGGGCCATTCCACACCGATATCCGGCGTGTTATATGCAATACCACCCTCATCATCCGGATGATAAAAATCGGTACATTTGTAGCAGAACTCTGCGTAATCGGACAGTACCAGAAATCCATGCGCGAAATTTTTCGGAATAAAGAACTGCTTCTTGTTCTCCTCAGACAAAAGTACACCATACCACTGCCCGAAAGTCTTGGAGCCTTCCCGCAGATCCACGGCCACATCATAGACTTCTCCGCGGATCACACGTACCAGCTTGTCCTGCGGAAAATGCTTCTGAAAATGAAGGCCTCTGAGAACTCCTTTTTTAGAAGCAGACTGATTATCCTGTACAAACACTTCCGGGATTCCCGCTGCTTTAAGATCATTGTAATTATAAGTCTCCATGAAATACCCTCTGGCATCACCGAATACCGTGGGGGTAATGATCTTCAATCCTTCGATTTCACATGTTTCTACTGTTATCTTGCCCATTTATTTCATCCTCACTCTTTATTATTTTCATTCATAGGTGATATTCATATCGACTCTGCCTTCGATACCGTCCACTTTTCCCTTGGAGGTATACTGCCAGGTCTTGTAATATCCCTGATATAACGGCACACTGCGGTACTCCGCAAGCCAGATATGATAGTTCTCCAGTCTGGCGGTCTGCAGATTATTGTTGTACCAGTTGCGACTGGCATAGACGCCTGCCGTATATCCGGCATTTTCTACCGTCCGGCAAAAAGCCTCACATACCAGGGTTCTGGTCTCCGCATCCAGTCCGTCCGCCCAGCCGTTTCCTCCGGCACCCTCCGTATCAATAAATACAGGATAGGTCAGTTGGAAATCACGGATCAGCTCCAGCACGGCAGAAGCCTCTTCCACCGCCTCTTTCTCATCTGTAGCCTGGGTAAAAAAGTACACACCCACCGGAATCCCAGCGGCTGTTGCACCTTTCATGTTGGCGACAAACTGTGGATCCTCCACCAGACTTCCCGTAACCGAACCGCGGTAGCCCGCACGAACGATGGCAAACTGCACTCCGGCATTTTTCACCTTATCCCAGTCGATAGTGCCGTTCCACTTTGACACATCGATGCCGACCTTCGCATTGCCGGATGTAGTCTGCAGCTTTTGGATCTCGGTCTTGTCCGCATCTGCCAAAGCTCCTGCCACAGCACTGTCCTCGGCATCCGCATCGACTTCATCCTCTGTCTTGATCAACAGAGAAATATCATCAATGGCCAGATATTCCACTTTTTCTTTTACATGCACTTTGGTCTCGGTGATGGGAACTTTATATCCTTCGATGGGTAACAGTTCCATATAATAATCGCCGGAATCCAGATCAGCAATATAGATCACGCCGTCCTGATCCAGATCCTTGTAATCTCCCAGACCGTCCACCCGGACATAGAAACTCTCTCCGGTCACCGGTACACCTTCATTGTCCACGATCTGGATACGCAGATCCTTTTCCACGGAAGTCGCCACCAGTGACAGGCGGTGGCTGTTATCTTTCGCCGCCTCCAGGATCGGATTCACATCCGGATCAAAAAAAGTATTATCTTTTAAAAAGGCTTTCAGGTCATTGCCGATCCTGCCATCCGCTTCCGCGGTGTCCGTCTCCCCGGTGCCCTCCGGCACGGGATCCACTGCTTCGCCGTCACCTGCATTCTTCGCTCCGGACACCGCCGTGTTCTGTCCGGATGTGGGGGACAGTTGTTCCCTGTTCACATACATTACCGCCAGTGCCACCAGCAGGATCACCGCCATGGAGGCCAGAATCCCCATTTTCCGTAGCTTAGAGTCCATTTGCTACCTCTACCAGATATTTACCGTAATTCGTCTTCAGCAGCGGCTCTGCCAGTGCCAGCAGCTGCTCTTTATCAATAAATCCACGTTTGAAAGCGATCTCCTCGATACAGGAAATATACAATCCCTGTCTCTTCTGGAACGCTGCCACGAAATCTGCCGCATCCAGAAGTGCATCGTGATTGCCGGTATCCAGCCATGCGAATCCACGACCCAGAGTCTCTACCTGCAGGGTTCCTCTGTTCAGGTACTCGTTATTAATACTGGTGATCTCGATCTCACCTCTTGCGGAGGGCTTTACGTTCTTCGCGATCTCCACTACATCGTTATCATAGAAATACAGTCCCGGTACCGCATAATTGCTCTTGGGATGCTCCGGCTTCTCCTCGATAGAAAGTGCCTTGCCGTTCTCATCGAACTCCACTACGCCGTATTCTCTGGGATCGCGCACATAATAACCGAAGATGGTTGCGCCTTTTTCTCTGGCGGCTACTTTACGAAGCACTGCCGAAAAGCTCTGCCCGTAGAAAATATTATCTCCCAGTACCAATGCCACTCTGTCGTTACCGATGAATTCCGCTCCGATGATAAAAGCATCCGCGAGGCCACGGGGTTTGTCCTGCACCGCATACTCGAGACGCATACCCAACTGACTGCCGTCTCCCAATAACTCTTTGAATACCGGAAGATCTCTCGGGGTGGAAATGATCAGCACCTCTCTGATATCTGCCAGCATCAGGGTTGACAGGGGATAATAGATCATCGGTTTATCGTACACCGGCATGATCTGCTTGGATATTGCTTTTGTCAGGGGATAAAGTCTGGTTCCGGAACCTCCCGCCAGTATAATTCCTTTCATATCGTCCTCCGCTCTGCCCTCCCTGGGGCTTTATTTTACTTGTTTTTAATACACCAAATGGAAACGACGTTCATCGTTCCCATTTGACAGGTATTCTTTACTTTTCTTCATACATCTCATTGTAGTACTTCTGGTAATCACCACTGGTCACATTGTTCATCCAGTCTTCATGCTCGAAGTACCAGGCGATGGTCTTGCGGATGCCTTCCTTGAACATGGTCTCGGGATACCAGCCGATCTCTGCCTTGATCTTGTCCGGTGCAATGGCATATCTTCTGTCATGTCCCTTACGGTCTTCCACGTAAGTGATCAGATCGTTGTTGATATGTGCCTTGCGGGGATCGGAATCGGGAAGCATCTCCTGTAAGGTCTCGATGATAATATGGATGATCTCGATGTTCTGCTTCTCGTTGTGTCCGCCGATATTATAAGTCTGGAACAGTCTTCCCTGCTCCTGTACCATGTCGATGGCCTTCGCATGATCCTCTACATACAGCCAGTCGCGGACATTTTTGCCGTCTCCGTATACCGGAAGCTTCTTGCCGTGAAGGGCATTGTTGATGATCAGAGGGATCAGCTTCTCGGGGAACTGGAAAGGACCGTAATTGTTGGAGCAGTTGGTGATATTGGCAGGGAAATGATAGGTATCCATGTATGCCTTCACCAGCATGTCCGAGCTTGCCTTACTTGCGGAGTAAGGACTGTGGGGATCGTAAGGCGTGGTCTCATAGAAGAAAGCATTGTCATCATCAGGAAGAGATCCGTAGACCTCATCCGTAGATACATGCAGGAACTTTTTGCCCTCCTTGAAGCTGCCGTCCGGAAGCTCCCAGGCTGCCTTGGCACAGTTTAACATCACTGCGGTACCCAGCACGTTGGTCTGTACGAAGATCTCCGGGTTACGGATACTTCTGTCTACATGGCTTTCGGCTGCGAAATGTACCACGCGGTCAATATCGTTCTCCGCGAAAATTTTGCCGATGGCTTCCTTGTCGCAGATATTTGCCTTCACGAAAGTGTAATTGTCACGCTTCTCCACATCCTTGAGATTCTCCAGGTTGCCCGCATAGGTCAGGGCATCCACATTAATGATACGGATCTCGTTATCGTATTTTTTGAACATGTAATGAATGTAGTTGGAACCGATAAAACCGGCACCGCCTGTTACCAGATAAGTTCTCATTTTCTCTCCGTTCTGCGCAGGTGTGCGCATTTTGCTATAGATAGTGATATTCTACCATAAAATGGGGTGGATAGCAACACGGGCTATCGTCCTGCCTACGAGCAGTCTCACCGCCTGTTCATTGTAAATATCAACACGGCTTCTCCGCACTTCGTGCTCTCGAATCCGTAACACCCATTCGCATTCCGGACTATCGTCCTACTTGCTCATGTGTGTTTGATTTGCTAATAAAACACCAGAACCGCCTGCGAGCAGTCTCACCGGCTGTTCATTGTAAATATTAACACGGCTTCTCCGCACTTCGTGCTCTCGAATCCGTGACACCCATTCGCATTCCGGACTATCGTCCTACTTGCTCATGTGTGTTTGATTTGC
>ERZ1026862.487-NODE-487-length-26502-cov-13.866299_pt1 | contig 26502 bp, 23 predicted proteins | sample MGYA00380161_ERZ1026862 | MGnify/ENA primary metagenome ERZ1026862 (study PRJEB33269, sample SAMEA4719797) | human gut metagenome | biome: human-associated habitat; feature: organic feature; material: feces | place: Cameroon | collected 2013-10 ... | reverse complement strand
TGGTCGCAGCCAAGCTAAAACCCGCTTTTGCTATGAGCTCAAATGAAAGCCACGGTGGGAGGTGCATAGCAACACACAGTGCCACTACATTTTTCTCTGAATAGTGTTTGACCTTTCCGGTTCTGTAGCGGCCAATCGTTGACTCAGACACTTTTGATTCATAAGCCAGTGCCTCTTTCGTGAATCCAGAAAGTTTCATTACATAGCAAAGAGCCTTGGGGAAGCTGTTCGGCATATCATTTAGCACCTCAGCTTCCTTCTTTGCCCTTTCAATTTCAGGCAATGTTCCCTCTGGATCTATAATATGATAGTAGTTTCCGATTGCATCGAAGTGTTCTTTAGCACGGGAGAGCATTCAAACCCCTCCCACGTCCGAAACTACTCAAGGTAGCCTCAAACGTGGGCGGAACAGGCAGTGCGATGCTCATTGGGTCAAGTGATGTGCTCGCCAATGTCCGACTGCTGTTTTTTATCCTGGAAAGCCAAAGTGTGCGCAACTTTGCTGGAACTCTATTGCTTTTCATCTTCTTTAGGAGTTTGATGTACTTCCGCATCCGCTCCAACTCTGCAATTCTTTCATAGAGCCACTGGGAATGCGGATAGTCTTCAAGCGAGTTATCTCCCGAATCCAACAATTGCTGAATTTCCTTGGTGATTCTGCTGTTCATCCGATTCAATGTTGCTTTTGAAGCCTTTGTGATAGCTTCAATAAGCTTGTCCAGATTGAACTCGAATTTCTCGCTATGACAAATGATGTGCATTTGTACACTCACCTGCCCTTTACAAGTAGTACGGTAAACCGCCGTTTCTATTATATCACATCCGACCTTAAAACTATATAGGATTTCCAATAATAGTAAAAGCCGTGTGTTCAAGCCTCCAACTCAGGAGAAGAACACACGGCTCTAATTCTTTATTTCAGCTTTTCGAGGATCTCATCTGCCGTCATACCGGATGCCAGCAGCTTCTTCAGCACAGCTTCGGCCTCGACCTTCTTAGCAGCTTCGGCGGCCTTCGCCTCAGCGGCTGCCTTCTTAGCCTCAAGCTTTGCGATTTCCTTTTCGATCTGCTTGATCTCCGCTCTCTGCGGTTTTAGGCTTTCACGCAGAGACTTTATGTCAGTCTTCAGCTCCTCGATCTGAGCGACAGTCTTGGAAAGACCTTCTTCAAGCATTGCCTTATCTTTCTGTAACTTCTTAATCTGGGCATCGAAGTCAGCGGAAGTAGTAGCACGGTTCTTGCTGCCTTTGGTTCTGGGCATAGGATGATACCTCCCGAAAGAATATGTAAGATTTGATGTTAGTATAACAGCGATATCCACTCAAAGTCAATCATACAGAAGATTCGCTCTTAACTAATTTTGACACAGAGTACTTGTCCGCCAGTTGTTGAATAGCATTCCTTTGTTCTGCTGTTGCCAGTGGATTCAAAATAATGCTCTCAGTGAGCAAATTAAACTCAAACGGAATTTCCAACCCCGCCTTTTTCTCATGCTTATAAATTATAGCTCTAATTTCGTTTTCCTTTTCAAATTCGTGTTTTTTCAAAGCATGGAAAACTCTCATAACATGTGGGAGATCAAACTGCTTTCGCTCTTCGTCATCTGGAATATAAAATGGAATATCTCCTGTTCCCAGGTTTCCATCCTCATTCAGATAATGAATTTGATAAACACGCCCGCCTCTAGCTTCTGCACATATCACTAATTGACGTACAGTCATTACAATGCATGCACCGTCTTTATTTCCATCTTCACCTGCATACTCCGCCCACATCTTTTTATTTCCCGGTTGGTAAGGAGTCCAGCATGAAACATACGGCACATAGACTTTGTTCTTTAGAATGTTGAACTGCCGATAGTTATCCTCAGACCCTTTGCTCCATCCTTCAAAAAATGAGGAAGGAATTTCTCCTTCATATTTGTCTTCGAAATTGAACGCATTACAAAAGAACAATGTATTGGAAGAAAGCATTGACTCCAATTTCTTATAGCTAATATATCTTGCAATTTTCAAGTCCAGTTTTGGCTCATACTCGCCGTTAATACGTGCCATATCCCATGCCGTATAAATAGCCATACACTATTCTCCCTTTTTTGAAAGAAAACCTCTGCATCTTAGCCACAGTATCGATACTGTGTTGCCTGCCGCCCACCGCGTAGAGGTGTGCAAAGTTTCGGACGACAAAGCTGTGAGCATCCGGAGCGGATAACTCTCACAGCTCCAATATATACTACTCAGTAATATTTTTCAAGGATAACGGACAAAATTGGACATATATACATCCAAGTGTCCGTGTTAATCATCTATGCTTTTAGACAGAGGTGATTATAAATGAAGTTTACTTTCAAAGGATTCTGCCATCAGAAATCCGATGATATCTGGGAGGACATTCCGGAGAAACGCTCTATTCCCCGCACCATCCTTGACTTGCTGCTCTCCCCTACATACCATCTGCCCCGAACCGTAAACACAGTCCGAATCTACAAAGACCGGAACTGCTTCTCCGTTTGCCCTCGTTGCAAGAAGGTCATCGAGTATGAGTACCAGTCTTACTGCGGCAATTGTGGGCAGTACCTTGATTGGTCGAAACTTGATGATACCGAAGAAGAGTTCATCGGGTGGGATGGTGTAGAAGATGAAAATTAACAGAAAAAACAATTACAAATCATTCTTTTATACAAGCAATCAAAACGAATTAACTCAAGTGATAATTTGCAGTTGAGTTCAGGATAACGTCATCATTTTCTATACCAGAGTATTATATCATCGATAAGCGCATCTTCTGCACCAATAATATCATGATCGCATGCAATACGATCATTAACATAGCATTGCGTAAAGTGTTTATTTACAAAATTCACCATCTCTTCCAGCGGGCACATTCGGAGCCCATCATTTCTTCCTAAGAAAACATACGTTTCTTTGTCGACCAAAAAATCCTCTCCATTTTTTAGCTTAATAAATTTAAATGCTGAGCCCTGTAAAATAGAAAGAAGTGCCTTTGTCGTAACTGGAATCTTATAAATCCAGTCATCGTTTAATCCTTCTGCACCATATTCATTTAAATCCAGCCACTGTAGAATGCCATTTTCTGATTTACATATTTTTCTTAGGCGATTTAGCTGCTCCTCCACCGTTTCATTTTTATGTATGCCCAGCCATCTTTCTTGGACAGCATAACTATCAACGGGAGACAGCAATATTACTTTCTCAATATCATTATGATTTAAAACGTATTCAAGAATTTTATCGCATCCCAGACTATGTCCTTGTAATGTAACCTTTTTATAACCTACTCTCTTTACAAAATCAACAGCCGCTTCTATATCTAGAATTGACTCTGAATAATCTGAAACCGCACCGCCTACATAGTCTAATATTCCTTTTCGATACCCCTCGCACAATCCATCATGCGCAGATAAATTAAATGTCAAAAAGGATACGCCACAGTTCAAGTACTTTTCTGACATCTTCCAAATGAATTTGTTATTATAGAAATTTCCATAATTCCCATGCACATGAATAATAATATTCTCCTTATCACCTCCATCGGCTTCAAATATCAATCCAATTAATTCCAGATTCTTTTTATTATCAAAGGCCACAAGTCTTCCTTTTGCGCTATTTATCATATTGTATGCCTCATTTTATAATTTCTGCAAGTTCTACATGTGTTGTATTATTACTTGGATTTGCTTTTGTTATCACATCCGAATTCCAAACCTCGTCAAACAACCGCGTATAATGCCGAACTCTCGTCTCATCTTTATAATATGTTCCTTTATGCATTGGGAGATATTGTTCCGTAATGTACAACATTTTTGGACCATAAATTCCGAAATCAACAAATTGCGATGAGACACCATTTGACTCACAAACCGCCTTAAAATCATTCAAAAGTGCCACTTTACAGGTATATCCCTCTTCCGCAGAAAAGAAATTCAATAGCTTTTTTACATCACTCCTATCCAAGAGCTTTTTATCATCATATATTAAAATCACTTCAACTCCATCAATTTCTTTACTATCCATCTTTAATTTCAGGACTTCAAAAAAGTGTATATCTGCCTGACTTGTAAATATCGCGTTATCCTCTTTCCAAATAGGGAAAGTCATTTTAAGGACTTTCTTTCCAGTTACTTGCGAGAAGGCATCAAAAACACCATTTGCATTAACAATATAGTCAGATGAAATACTAAATTCCTTTTGATTTGCTGCCTTACTTAATATTGAATTTAGCTTTTCAATTTCCTTTTTCGCATACGTTACAAACAAATCATGTTGGCCATGGCTATCTTTACTCACAATATAAAAATCTCGATTTATATCGTAGAGCATTTTCGAGTATTCCGTTATATTCTCCATAAATTCATCGTCTTGTCTCTTTTGTATTGTATACGAAATCGAATAGAACACCAAAGAAATCAATTCGATAATCATAAAGGTACAGCAACCCAACAATAACGATATTCCGATTTGTAACGAATCCAAAGATATGTTTCCTTCTCCGATATTACCATCTGATTTAAACTTCAACGCTGAAACGATGGTAACAATTACTGACAAAAGGATTGAACCGATCATTGTTCCTATTCGAAACATTTTTTCTTTCTTTTCGTTCATGTGCACTCCATTTCGAATGTGAAAGAATCACTCTTTTATAACCCACCACTGTGTAAAACTAACACATCTCCCACATTCATCAAAATCAACTTGATATACTCCATCCATAATCACTGACGAGTCATCCCGAACATCAGTATAATCCAAAAACCATCTCACTATTAAGCGATTACCGTCAATCGCAATCGGCTTTAATTCCAATTTTGATATTCTTTGATACTTAATTTCTTGCCAAAAAGCTAAAATATCATCAGCCGATTTTCCGGGAGTCGCAAAAGGATCTTCGTAATATTCCGAAGTATCACTAAAAATATCCGTAATTTTCTGGAAATCACATTTTTCCCACGCAAATTTTAAATCATCACACCAATTTGTTGCAAATTCACGAGTTACCATAATATCCTCCCATTTTATTTAATATTTACAAACTGCTTGGTTCTACCGTAGTAGGGGCTTCCCTCTATATCATCTATTACTGTGCTTGATCTATAGTATGCAAAATAGTCGTTTCTCAGTTTTTCCCACGCCACTCCATAATACCAGACACATCCTTCCGGTGTTATCAAATGACATTTCTCAACAAATTTCGTTAACACTTTATCATTTTTATATGTTTTTCTGAGTGTCTCATAAAAAATCGTTGTATTAATTATTCCGTCCTCAAGAAGTTCACTTCCAAATAACGCCTCACAGTTGAACATATTCACCGTTTCAAGGTTAATAGGGAGATTACGATATTTGTCTCCAATCTCACCCAGAGATATTAACCGTTTTTCATTTGTCAGAACCTTATCAATGAACAATCCGCCATATTGTAGAGAATTAGAAATATCATTGTAGAATTTATCCCGTTTACCATATTCAATATTTCCCATCGTTAAATCAGACAGAACAAATTGAAACTTTTCTATAAAAAGGCTGATTGTATTGCACCAATCCCCCTCTATCACTCTTTCGTTTTCTACTCCATAGGCACACCATTCACAAGTCCACTTATAGAAATCCATGTTTTTTTCAAAAATATAAATATCTTGAAATCCTGATCTGTTAAGCAGTGTACGAAACTCAATTGTACTTCCTAGAACAGCAACCGGTTTTTTCTTGTCAAAGAGTGACACGATACTTTCTATCCTTTGCAACTCATAAACAGTAGGTCTTGAAGGAGGCAAGACGTACTCCCACTTTGATGATATCGTCAAAAAATTATTTGTTCCCATGTTTTCTCCTCAGTCAAATACTATCTTGCGTAGCCTTTCAATCACTTCCAACGAATCTTCTCTATTAAATACATTTCTCCCTATACTAACACCTGCACCGCCCGCCTTAATTGAATCACTTACCATCGCGTAAAGCTCATTTTCATCCATCATCTTTCCTCCTGCAATCAAAACAGGAGTCCCATTAGCTGCTTCAACCACTTTGCTAAACGATTCCACCGAACCTGTGAATTGTGTCTTTATAATATCTGCACCTAACTCAAATGCGATTCTAACACAATGGCAAACAAGTTTAGTATACTCTTCTTCATTTTCCTTTTTTAAATCTTCATAATTATAATCTTTTCCCTCATGTTCAGTTCTTGGATACACAATTACCAACAACGGCATACCATATTTCTGACAAACTTCCGAAACGGCTCCAAGATTCTCCAACATTATTGATTCATAGCTACTAGAAACATTAATATGAACTGCAACCGCAGCTGCATCTATTGCAATGGCCTGTTCTATAGTTGAAACCAATATCTTTTTTGTGTGTGTTTTATACTCTGTACTAGCAGTTAGGTTCAATATAATTGGAACTTCATATTTATCTATAATAGAAGCCGTTCCTAAATAACAAAGCACTCCATTAGGCTTTGCTTGTTGTATATCTTTTATTTTGTTTTGTAAATTTTTTAGTCCTTCATTGTACTTTGATATCAAGTTGTCATCTAAAGGAACAACAATACACTTTCCTTTATCACCAAAAATCCTAAACATCCGTCGCCTTTTCCCTAGTGCAGATGCAGTAACGATTTCATTTCCAATTCTCATATCATTCCACCTCGTGATATAAAAACATGTACAAGAGGAAAATTTTCTTACATCAGAATCAATTAATGCAGGAGCGAGAACGTCTCAAAGAAAATCTGAGCAAAGATGACGGAATTAAAATTCTTCTCTCAAACTCCGTAGCCTCTGCTCTTGATAGTCTCCACAACCTGAGACACATACTTCTGGCAGGTATTGTGGTCGGGAGCCTCCACCATCACACGCACGACCGGTTCAGTGCCGGACTCACGGACAAGGATACGGCCAGTGTCGCCCAGTGCCTCGGCTACGTCCTTGACTGCTGCCTGCACTACTTCATCATCCTGTGCAGCTTTCTTATCGGTCACACGGACATTCTCCAGAACCTGCGGGTAGATCTTCAGCGGCTCAGCCAGCTTGCTCATGGGAACCTTCTTTGCCAGCATAACTTCCATCATCTTCAGGCTGGTCAGGATGCCATCACCAGTGCTGGCGTATTTGCTGAAGATAATATGGCCACTCTGCTCACCGCCGATACGGCAGCCGTTCTTTGCCATGTACTCATAGACGTACTTGTCGCCCACAGCGGTCTTGGCATAGCCGATGCCCTTTTCATCAAAAGCCTTATACAGGCCAAAGTTGGACATGACCGTGGTAACAACAGTATTGGTCAGCAGCTTGCCGCGTTCCTTCATGTAGCAGCCGTAGATGTACAGGATGTGGTCGCCGGTGATAACATTACCCTTTTCATCCACACACAGGCAACGATCAGCATCGCCGTCATAGGCAAAACCAACGTCCAAACCCTTTTCAACCACGAATTTCTGCAGGCCTTCGATGTGGGTAGAGCCAGCGTTATTATTGATATTCGTACCGTTAGGCTGTGCATTGATGACGTAGGTATCGGCCCCCAGAGCATCGAACACAGACTTTGCGATGTTCCAACTAGAGCCGTTGGCGCAGTCCAGGCCAACCTTGACGCCCTTGAAGGAGTAGATACCGAGGCTGATCAGATATCCCATGTAGCGGTTACGACCAGAAACATAGTCCACAGTGCAGCCAATGTGCTCACGGTGAGCAAAGGGCAACTCAGGCCAGTCCTTGTCGAACACATGGAGCTTTCCGTCGATGTAATCCTCGACTAACAGCAAGATCTCCTCCGGCATCTTCTCGCCGTAGCAGTCAATCAGCTTGATGCCGTTATCATAATAGGGGTTGTGGCTGGCAGAGATCATAATGCCACAGTCAAAGTCATCCACGCGGGCGATGTAAGCCACAGACGGAGTGGTAGTGACGTGGAGTAGATAAGCATCTGCACCAGAAGCGGTCAGACCTGCGACTAGGCTGTACTCGAACATATAAGAGCTACGGCGGGTATCCTTGCCAATGACGATGCGGGCAGGGTTCGTATCGCCGTTGCGTTCCCGCAGCATATTGTAGTACCAGCCCAGGAAACGACCTACTTTGTAAGCGTGGTCAGCAGTCAGCGTGATTCCAGCTTCCCCGCGGAAGCCGTCAGTACCAAAGTATTTTCCCATTATGTAATTGTATCCTCATCCAAAGAGTGAATATGCGAATATGTATATGCTTTAGCCGAGGGTATCCCTCGTTGTCTGCTGCTCACCACGGAGAGGTAGCATACTTGAGCAGCACAGCCATGTGGATTAACACATGGCTGCGATAAGTATTAGTCTCTGCGGAACAAATCGCGAGTGTAAACCTTGTCCTGCATATCATCCAAGCAGCTATCATAGCGGTTGGCAATGATGGCTTGGCTGCGTTTTTTGAATTCTTCAAGGTCATTCACGACTTCACTGCCAAAGAATGTACTGCCATTCTCCAGAGTCGGCTCATAGATAATGACCGTTGCACCCTTTGCCTTGATGCGTTTCATGACGCCCTGAATGGAGGACTGGCGGAAGTTATCAGAGTTCGACTTCATCGTCAAGCGGTATACGCCAATCACGCAGGGCTTTTCCTGAGATTTATCGTACTCGTTATCTTCACCATAACCATAATAGCCTGCCATCTGCAGAACGCGATCAGCTATGAAGTCTTTGCGGGTGCGGTTGGATTCCACGATAGCTTCAATCAGATTTTCCGGAACGTCAGCATAGTTGGCAAGAAGCTGCTTCGTATCTTTCGGCAGGCAGTAGCCGCCATAGCCGAAGCTGGGATTATTGTAATGGCTGCCAATGCGGGGATCCAGGCAGACACCTTCGATAATCTGCTGGGTGTTCAGACCCTTCATTTCAGCGTAAGTATCCAGCTCGTTGAAGTAAGACACACGCAGAGCCAGATAAGTGTTAGCAAACAGCTTAACAGCCTCGGCTTCCGTGAAGCCCATGATCAGAGTGTCGATGTTTTCCTTGATGGCGCCTTCCTGCAACAGGCCTGCAAAGGTGTTGGCTGCTTTTACCAGGCGAGCATTGTCCACATCGGTGCCCACAATGATGCGGCTGGGGTAGAGGTTGTCGTACAGAGCCTTGGATTCCCGCAGGAACTCCGGGCTGAAAATGATGTTGTCGCAGTGGTACTTTTCACGCACAGATGCCGTGAAGCCCACCGGAATCGTGGACTTTATAACCATGATTGCATCAGGATTATACTGGATGACCAGCTTGATTACGGCTTCCACTGCAGAAGTGTCAAAAAAGTTCTTCTTGCTGTCATAGTTGGTAGGTGCTGCGATGACCACAAAGTCTGCGTCCTTATAGGCAGCTTCAGCATCAAGTGTTGCTGTCAGGTTCAAGTCCTTCTCTGCCAGATACTTTTCAATGTACTCGTCCTGAATCGGAGACTTCCTCTGGTTAATGAGGTCAACCTTTTCCTGGATAATATCCACTGCCATGACCTCATGATGCTGCGACAGCAGCGTGGCAATGGACAGGCCGACGTAACCGGTACCTGCGACTGCAATTTTCATATTCTTTCCTCCAACAGTTATTTTCTTTTATTTTGAATGACTTTCAGCATACTTCCAGCATAACTTACTGCATCAGACAGATATTGACGGTAGCAAAACAGTGTGACCAAAAGTACGCCCGCGCACATCAGAACCTGGATCAGAGAGAAAAAGTGCGTGCTTCCGTAATATGCGAATAAGAGCAATGTGAGTGAGACCAGCATAAAGTTTTTCAGATGGTAGTCAACATAAAACACCTTATTTGCAAGCACCGTTCGCATAGCGAAAAACACGATATAAGAAACACCCGTGGACAATGCTGCTCCACGCGCTCCCATAAGTGGAGTCAGAAGCCAGTTGCCGAAGAAGTTTGTGATGCAGGAAACGCCTGCGATCAACATCTGATATTTCGATTTCTTTTGAACAACGATGCCTGTGGCTGTTGTCTCCGATATCGTGTACATGATCGGCTCAAACATCAAAAACGGAATGATCTGCGCCGCTTCCTGATACTTATTTCCCAGCAGCATTACAAATAAGTCCTTGCAAAGGATCACCCCGGCACCAAACGAGATCATCAATACGACAATAAAGGCATTTCCTCTTTGATAAAACGCTTTATCATCCGGTTTCTTCTCGTAATGTTCTACTGCAGTTGGCATCCACAGGGCATTGAACGTTGTTCTTACAATCGTAAAAACAGCCATCAGATTCATTGCACTGGTGTACACGCCCACATCCGTCAAGGTGCAGAAATGGTTCAGGAACAGCTTGTCCAAGGCGTTGAAAATCATTGTGATACCGCTCGAAAACATAATGGGGATGCTATAGGAAAGCAGTTCCTTTTGCGGGATCCAGTTTTCCCGGGATAGAGCGCGGAAGTCCCACACTTCCTTTTCCAACAGCACAGCGCATACCGTTGCGATCAAGGTACTTAGGATCGTTGAGACCGCAAGGATGTAAAAGTAATAGTTCTTCAACCACACGACCAGAGCGACCGCAATGATAAGATAGGTCGCTTTCTGGATGATATTGATTGTTGAATACTGTTTTGTATGATACCGGAGACGCAGCAAAAGGATAGCGTAGCGATGTACCACCAGAAGAAAAACGTTGATTTCCAAAAGCACCAGCTCCGAGATTGGCTGGCTCGTCCAGCCCATCGTATTGGTGAAAAGGGCAGCCGGAAGGATCAACAGGCCTAAAACAACGCACAGAATCGTGGGTGCGCTCATGCATTCAAACAGTATCATGCGCTTATAGTCCAGATCATCTCTGTGGTAAAAATAGCGAACCAACGTCTGGTCGAGTCCAAGCCCGCAGAACATCAGCCCGATATTGCTATACACCGTGAACATGGACATATAGCCATACTCTGCGGGGTCTACCAGTCTTGTTATGACCGGTGTTCCAATTAGGCCAATGATCAGATAAATAAAAGAGCCAAATCCCAGTACAAAAAAGTTCTTGATGAAGGATTGACTTCCTGTTGTTTTGCCCATTATCGTTTTCCTCTGTTCTGTTTGATCTTATCCCTTTGCATCTGGGCACGCAGCTTGTATATCACACCTTTCAAAGCAACCTTTTTTGTCACGCTGAGCGCAAACAGACTTTCGGTCTGATAAAGCTTTCTCAGCCGGGTCTTTTGATTTGTCATGGAGTAAGGGTGCCGCATATAGGCGTATTCGTACTTGCTCTGTTCAAGCGGGAACGCTTCGCAGTTTTTCCGGATAGACGACACCATTTCCTGCCCGATCTCTGTATGCACCCCGATCAGAGAGATACCCTCGTTGGTATCCGGTATCTCCGGAGAGTTTTTGACGCCCCAATAGTCACCGATTGTGATATCAGCATTGCTGTGTTCCAGCCTGTGACAGGTGAAACAGTTCTCTCTCAGACCGGCATTTTCAAAGAACATCCGCAGGTACGGGTCCTGAAATCTTGTCTTGACATACTGATTTCCATTTTCAAGATCCGCAACGATGCAGTAGGATTTCCAGCCGTAATACTTGGAGCGGAAAGACAGCCATCTTATCTTTCCATACGCCCGCTCAAGGTCAGAAATATATTTCTCGTAGAGTCCGGCTGCTGAGACACCGTGACACAGAAAATCACAGGTCACAAGGTTCGGGTAAGGCTTTTTAAGATAGTTCTTCAATCCGTCGATCTGGCAGGACGTTCCACAATACAGGACATGTTTCCCCTGTTCCAGACATCTTTTTACGTCTTTGAATACGGTTCCGGTCTTTCCTTCAACATACTTTGATTTTTTCAGAGCTTCCAGCGAGACCTGTTCCGTACTTGTGACATAAACCGACTTATAGTCGTCTGAAAATGCGGTACCGAATACGACACCGTTTTGCTTCAGCATCTCATCTGCCAGCAGTCCGAAAATCCCTCCAGAGGAACCCGTCTGCCTCTCTGCAGGGTTTTTAGCCCACATTGCGTAGTAGGTTCCCTCTTTCCAGTCCTTTCCTTGGAGATGTTGGGTTGCCGGACACACGCGCGAGCAGGCACCGCAGTCGATGCATCGTGCTTCATCAACAAAAGGCATATAATAGCCCTCGCTGTTTTTCCGGATCTCAATGCAGCCGACGGGACAACTGGATGCACAGGCACCACATGCTGTGCAGGGAGCGTGCGTGATGCGAGATTTTTTTTCACCCTGAACCGTTATCTCTTCGATAGAACTGTTCAGGAACGCTTCCGAGTGAGCAATCAATTCCTTTAATTTTTTTTCGACTGCTTCATAGTCAATTTGGCGGGTAAAGTCAATTATTTCCGCAGTTTCATCCGTGAAGATCCGATCTTCCAAACCAAGTTGCTTCAGCAGGGACAACATCCGGTCGTTTCGAGAGCCAGTGCCACTGCTTATGCGGGTAAAGAACTGTTTGTGGAAGATAATGGAAAACGCAGTCGCATGGAATGAATTTGTTACGACCGTTTCAGCATCATCGACCGCAGACAAAAACTCCTGCGGTCCTAGTTCATAGCAGTTGACCGCACCATTGCCAACATCTCGCGGAGAAAAACCGATGGAATACAACTTGCTACCTGTTTTCTGCGCATAGTTACAGGCTGCCTTGATGGAATGCCCTGGGTTTGACAAGAAATAACCCAAGATATAGTTTTCGTCCTTGTGATCAAACGCTTTCTTAACGCTGCGCCATGTTTCTGCCGAAAGGAGAAAAACGGGGTCAAGCACTATCTCTGCATCTCTGCCGCTCAGTTCTTCCACGATTTTTTTTGCGCTGAACTCCCGGCAGCCAAAGCGCTCGATCCTGGCAATCCTTCTTGCGATTTCTTTTTTACTGTCATCATCCAGAGAATCCTGTCCAAAGCTTGCCGCATACGCCATCCGCTTTGCGGTTATTTCGGGATATGATAAGAAATAAGCCTCATCGAAATGATGCAACTTCGGGTTCCAGATCTGGTCACTTCCGCAAATCAGCAGATCGAACTCATTTGCCAGAGCAGTAAGTTCTTCTCGCTGGGTCGCTTTTTCGTATGTAGTGCGCAGATATTCTTTTTGGAACTGCTCAAAACGCTGCTTCCGCGTTTTTCTTTCCTGATAATGCAGTGCCTGGAAACCCGCCAGCAGCACCCCCGAAGGACTGTGCGGTGCTTTTATGAGTCGGTAAGACTCTTTCACATAGTTCGGACGATAATCCAGTATCTCGCAGTGATACCCCGCCCCGTTCAAATATGTACTCAGCGCATACGCCTGCAAGACTGCACCATAATTCAGTGCGCCATGTGTTGTAATGGTGGCTATTTTAATCATATCTTTTTTCCCGTCTTTTCTGCCAGTCCTCTGACAAACTCGGCATAATTGCGTTCTGCATCATACTGATCCATGAATTTGCTTCTGGCATCCATTCTGTACCTTACATACTCTTCTTCCGGCATTTTATAAAATCTGTAGAGCAAAGCAACGAGTTCTTCCGTACGAAAATTCTCATCCAGCAGGAACCCGTTTTTCCCTTCATCGACCAACTCTGCTGTTCCTCCAACTGACGTCGCAACCACAGGGATGGAAAAGCTCATAGCCTCCATAATTGAGACAGGAACACCCTCCGATTTGCTGACATTCACAAACACATGGAACGGCTCGGTCGAGTAAATTTGATAGACTTTATCGTTCAAAACAGTTCCTGTCAACTTCACATGGATATTATCCGGCAGTTCGCAGACAGCCTCCCGGATGGAGTCTAGGCACTCTCCCCCTCCAATATGTGTCCACTCAACGGAAATGTTCTTGATCTCCTTTAAGGTTTCTACAATCCTGTCAAGTCGCTTGACAGGGACTGCACGTGCACATGACACGATGCGAAGCGTATTTCGGGCAGATATCGGGTTGGTTATTCCCCTGTCCTGTGCTCCCAGATGACAGATGGAGATATTATGGTTTGTACCATACTTGCTTTCGAGATACTGTTTGCCATCCAGCGAAATAGATGCTATTTCGTCAAGCCGTTCGACTAACTGCCCCTGAAAAGGCAGATAGTCCGACTTGATTCGCTCCTCATACAGGTCAAATCTATGTGTTCTCGAAATGGAAAATGCATCATCCAGTTTTTCGAGCTGCTTCAGGCGGACTGCCGCATATGCTGTGATCTGGAGCCAATAGCTGTATATCACATCCACTTGATATTCCGGGTGGCAGCGCATCCACTTCCGTGCCTGAAGTGCTCTATGGTTTCCACACAGGGAAACCGAAAATAGCTGTCGGAGTCGACCAAAGGTAAACCGTTTTTCCCTGACGAGCTGAGCGATCTCACGGTAGAACATCCGGTCGCTCAACATCAGAGGAACAGCCTGAAGTATCGAACACACATCCCCGCTCAATGTGTAGTCATTGATAAATTCCAGTGTATCATCTTCGACCTGTCTTGTCGGTTTTTCCCCTTTTTTGCAGCCAGTTACCACCAATACATGATCAAAGTATGTTCCATATTTGGGGTATTCCTTTTCCAAAAACGGCTCACTAACATTATACGGAAATCCTTTCGCAAATAGAATCATTGCACGCTTCATACCACAATCTCCTTTCTTTCAGATACATACCCCAAAAAGAGTATCAGCAAAAGCAGCATTAAATTCGGAACCGACAGAATTTCGGTCAACCATTTGAAAAAAGCTCCTCTGGGCAACACAAGAACAATGCGCATACAATTCATCATCATTGCAGACACAATCCAACCCACTCGATCAACTTTTTTGATCCAGTTCAAGAGGAGTGCTATAACAACGCTGCCCAAAATGAGCCCTATCCAAGATGCGTCTTGATAAAGCTCCGCTAAATAACAAGTGCCACATCCAATTCCTCGAAGGTAACTGCTCGGCAAAATGATATACATTATTGTCGAACCAAGAGACGATCCACTCATCGCCATTTCCACCGTATTGCCGACTATTTTTTTGAACCCAAAAAGAGTACGGAACAAGACATTCTGCTGCAAGTAAGAGACAATCTGCTTGATAACAAACGTATGCCCGCCAATTTGGGAAATCTCATTACGGTACTTTATTTCATTTGAAATGATGTTGATTGAAACGCCCTGCGACTCAAAGAATTCAAAAAAACCGTCCCAAAAATTGATATCTGCAACATTTCCAACGCGCGTATACTTGATAATCTGTAGAGCAAATGCCGCAAAAGGAAGTGAACAGCAAATCCCAACAATCGCTAATTTTTTATGAATCAAAAAATTCGGATCTCTCCTGCACCTGAAAATAGTATAGATTATAAGGATAAGAATCCCGCAGACTGCTTCGCCTCTGTCGCCCGAATTTAAGATCATTCCTTCAATCAATGCTGTTATTCCAAAGGCAGCGTAAGTCGATCTCTTGGAAAAATCACAGGACAGCAACAACATAAGGGAAAAGTAAAAAAATGCACCAAAATATCGGATAACACTCGGGAGATTAGAGGATTCGCGTGTATACAAAGAAACATATCCGTACACAGTCGAATATGTCATCGACTCAAATGCCATTGCGCATTTACACACCGCTGCTACTGCAAAGATGACTACCACAACTTGTTTTTGCAACTTGGAAGGGACGGCAGTCTTTTTCTCCTCTACCAAAGGGGCAAAATTATTATCACTGACTAAAAAATAGACAATGTCCAAACAGGCTATTCCAAATAACGCTATTCCGCAGGCTAAATTCAATTGCCTTTCGGTCAAGGAGACCGAAATATAATTTGACACTTTGCCTGTTTTAATTATCGATGTCGTACATCCGCCCAGCACAAAGATCCAGTATGTGATGTTAAAAAAGAATACCGGAATATCCTTGAAGCCATCCCTGATAATCCTGAACATTGTCAGCACAACAAAAACATCTGCAACGATAATACACGCCTGCGGCATAATTTGAGTTGGAACATAAAGTACAGAGATAAGGAGAAGTATCTCAACACAGAGAAAGATAAAATTATGTTTTATAAGTTTCATTGTTTCCCCTCTATCTGAAATAATTTATTTTTCCCTGCATTCCAATTTATTCACCACAGAATACAGCGTTGCCTTCATACTGCTCTTATGTGAAATGTAATCACGGATATTACTGGCAACTTTTTCGCGTGTTTTTCCTGTTTTGTAGCATGCTTTAAAAAATTCTGACACCTTCTCCATGTCGATTGGGCTTTCGTCTGCCGGAACCTGCAAAAGATACGGAAAGCCATTGTCTATAATATCAATTTTACAGGAGTTAATAATAGGGATTCCCTTGGCTCCATATTCCCGACTTTTCAAAGAGCTAAGGACGCTAATACCGCTGCGATGCCGCGCCAGCGAATCGACACCCAGCGCACACTTTTCATACAGAGCATCCAGCTTTTCGCCGTGCATTGCGCCTTCCATGACCACATGAGACTGAAGCCCGTACTTTTCGGCAAGCTCTTTGTATTTTCCGTATTCACGGCCATTACCGACCAAATGTAGAATAAAGTTTTCGCTTCCGTTTTTTGCGTAGTAGTTATGCAAACCCTCAATCATACGCTCATATCCATGCCATTCACGCATAGACGAAACTGCAATGATGTGGATTGCGTCCTCAGGCAGCTTGGTGTGAACCATTTCCATCGTGGAAAAGTCAAACCCGTTTGGGATCACCTCGACCGGAATACCAAACAGCTCCTTATGCCCTTCGTAGAATGTGACGATAAAGTCAATATACTTCTTCAGCTCTTTGCGATAGTGAAGGTCGATCTGCATTTTGATCTTATTCAACACCCCGATACTATTTTCTGCCTCATAGGGATATGTTGGAAGTTCCAATGCCACTTTTCCGCAATGCTGATCGATGCATCGCAGCATTTTGATGAATGCAGCATCAGAAAAATCATAACGAATGTAGCAAGCATCATATTGTTTTTCTGCGATATGCCTGCACACTGCTTTCATCTGGTTGTGTTTTGCCCGTAGATTCCTCAACTTTGGATTTTTTAGTATGCCATCACCGCGAAAAATAACCGAAGATTCCCCGCTGGGGCTGATCACTACAGTGTCCACCCCTTTTCTCCCGATCAATTCCACTTCATAGCCATACTCCTCAAATGCTCTGCACTGAGACAGCACTTTGGCGTTTGCTCCAAAGTGGAGATTTGAAAAGTCCTTGAATGCAATATATAATAGTTTCATCTGTTTCCTTCCTGTTCCATAAGAGACTGCTCAAGATACTTTATTCCGTTGCTACGCAAATCTTCTACATTCCTGTCCAGTCTATCAAAATCCACCGGCGTATTGAGAACGGCTTCCAACATTTCACTGGTCGTCACCTTTCTGTTTTCAATGCCAATCATCTGTAGCAGATGCTCCAGTTTAACACTGTTGTTGCTGCGCACAAAAACAGCCATCGGCGTATGTGCAATGTAGGATGTGATAGTGCCATGGAACGTGTCTGTAATCACCGCCTGTGCATTTGCAAAAATGCGGATCATCTCAAGCGGGTCACAGTTGATCTTCTTATCGCACCATTTGTAGTAAACGCCAACAGACCAAATCTCACATCCATTTTTCTTTGCGTATGCCCGGATTGCACAATTCCTCGCCTTATCCTTGAAATTGGACTGGTAGGAATAAACAACGATGTACTTCTTCTTCTCCTTAACAGGATGTGGAAAAGGATACAGCAGAGCCGGGTCGCAGACAATCGGAGCATCCTTGCCGGTAAGCTCGTGGAGCAACTGCTGTGTTCCTACATCACGCGCAGAAAGTGCCGTGAATTTTCCAAAACCGGAAGCCAGAAGCTCCTTGCAGCCAAATTTCTCCACGCGGGCAAGGTCTGTTTGTCCGGCACTGGGCGCATATGCCACAAGCCTAGGCGACGTGATGCCATGGCCAAACATCACAAAATTAACGCCATTTTCCAGCGAAAACACCTCATCTGCGCCTACAATTACACAGTCCAACTGTGCTGATTCTGTATAGGGCAGCATTTTGAAATTGTCCTCACGGAACTTTTTGAGCACCTGCTGCTTCTTAAACTGGTAAAAGAGACATCCAAGTCCATCTTCTCCCATATAGGAAGATAGATAGTATGGGATATTCTTAATACTCGCACTGAATCGTTTTTTTGTTGCCTCATCAATAAAGTCAAGATTTCTTGTGTATGTTAGTATAAAAACTTCATGTCCAAACTCCTCAAGTGCTTTTTTTAACCCATACATTTGAAGCAGTGCACCATGACTGGACACATTATAATGCGTTAAAATTCCAACTTTCATTCTATCTTCAATCCCTCATTATGCTTTTGGATATAAAAATTCTGGAGCCACGGCGCAGTTGTATGAATATCATAGCCAGAACTCTTGATTTCTTCGTAAGTGTCATGCCGCTCCTTTTGAGCGGCAGAAAGCAAAGCATTCGCCCATACTTGTTTTGAAGCGCTTAGCGGTATATATTGCACCATATTGATTGCATTCATCTCTTCAGTTACACCGTCAGATACGACACAGTAAAGGCCTGCTGCCTGTGCTTCTATTCCAGTAACAGGCAACCCCTCCCAAAGAGAAGCTAACGTAAAAACATCCATCGCCTGAAGAACATCAGGAATATCTGTTCTCATTCCAAGGAATAGAACTTTGTCCTCAATTCCCAACTCCATTGCATGTTTTTTTGCATCCTGTTCAGCCGGGCCCTCTCCCGCAAACATGAGAACAGCGTTTGGCTCTATTTTAAGTATCTCCTGCAGCACATCAATCAAGAACATATGGTTTTTTTCAGGGCGAAATCTTGCTACACAACCGATTACTATCTTACCATCGACTCCTAATGTTTCCCGCATTTCTTTTCGCTTTGCCGCACTATATCTAAACTTGTCCGCATCAACTGCGTTTGCAAGAACTGTAACTTTTCCTGCATCGACCTCCTCTTTAGGGTAGAACCAATATGCCGCCGCTTTTGAACACGCAAACCAATCCGTTGCATTTTTATAAATTGGCCGCTGAAGAATATCCGTTACAGCCCCAAGTAAGCCCGCTTTTCCATGTGTGTTATGGCTATGTGCAATCCGACATGTCACTCCATGCTTCTTTGCAATGGGCATATAAATAGATGCTGTATTAGTCATGTGACCGTGAATAACCCTGTACTCTTTATGTTCTTTGAAGAAGTGATTCAGCGCACGAATATACGAAAACAGTCTCCAATAATAGACGTGGGTATCATCCTTTAATGCCGGCATTTCATATATCCGACCTCCCATACGACGAATCTCATCATTATAAACCGCTTCTCTTCCATAATGCGCCAAAAAATCGAATTGGACCTTATTTCTATCAATGTTACGATAGAGGTTCATAATCATGGTTTCTATCCCGCCGCGGTCCATGCGACCAACAATCTGAAGCACACGAATGGGCTCTTGTTTCTTTTCCATCTTCTCTTCCTCTCTCCGCATATCAAAGATTACAGCCCAGACTCATCTCAAAGAGTCTGAGCCGTTTCTTTTCTCTTAAGCTCTTAATAATCCTGTAACTGCGTGAGCTACACATCGACGCAGTTATGTGAACCACACAGCTACTACAGCTTTATTACTCATAGTCCTCTGCGCCACTCACTCATACCGCCATGAAAGCTCTTGTCTTTATTCCTGATGACACTATCACTCGCCACAAGAATCCATGTATTTATGCCAGAAATCACTCATATCGCTACGGGAGTCCTTGAGTTTATGCCCGACAGCACCGAGCCTTTTCACCGAGAGCCCTAGTATTTGTGCCTGATAGCATCTCCATGACCGGGTTGAAAATCTCGATGATGTTGTCATCGAAACCCCTTGTTTATGCCTGACTGCACATTCTGGAAAAGTGTCAATTTCCGAGCTCGAAAATCAGCAAAAAAGCGCGTAAAATCAATGGTTTTCACCACTCATTGCAGTGGTTTGACCCTCAGAAACTCCCTCGGTACTTTCAGGCATAAACAGGATCTTCACGGTCGCCAGCATGATTTTCAAATCTTCAATCAGGCTGGGATGTGCAATATACATCAGATCCATCTGCAGCTTATCGTAAGGGGTCGTGTTATACTTGCCGTACACCTGTGCATAACCGGTCAAACCAGCTTTTGCCTGAAGGCGCAGCGCAAATTCCGGCATCTCCTCGCAGTACTGGGCGGCGATCTCCGGGCGCTCCGGGCGGGGACCAACAACGGACAGATCACCCTTCAGGATGTTCAACAGCTGCGGCAGCTCATCCAGACGGCAAGCACGGATGATATGGCCAACCTTAGTGATGCGGTCATCCTTGTCGCCGGTGGAAAGACGTGCCACGCCATCCTTCTCGGCATCCACACGCATGGAACGGAACTTCAGAATCTCGAACCGCTTGCCGTCCTTGGTCAGTCGCACCTGCTTGTAGAAAGCGGGACCACCATCGGATTTGACCGCAATGGCCGTAATCAGGAACAGCGGGCTCAGGATAATCAGTGCCACCAGTGAGATCACAATGTCCATCGCACGCTTAACAAACAAGAACTCCGGGCTTGCCATGTAACGACCAACGCGCAGCATCGGCAGATGGAACATATGCATCGGCCGCGCGCCGCTCATGATAACGTCGCCAACGCGGGGGATAACGAACATATTGATGCCCTTCCCTACGCAGTGCTTCAGGATAATGTTACGCTCATGGCTGTGGACACCGCTGACAAAAACTGTTTCCATGTCATCCAAAATGCTCAGGTCTGCCAGACACTCCGACACGCTCAAGGTGACCTGCACATCATATTTCTGACTCAGACCGTACTCGTTGATGAGCTTTTCCATGCCGTGACGTACATCATAGACCACAGCGGTCTTCTGCGGCGGGAAGGTCGTGTAGTACCATTTATGTGCGCAGGACGCCCAGATCGCAGCCATCAACAGCTGCCCCACAATTGCCGCAATGCCCGGCCACAGATTGCAGAGCTTTGCCGACATCAGGCAGATCACAATGTACAAAATGCCATCGGTTGCCATAGCGCCAAGGATCTGGCCGTACACCAGCTCTGAGACCCGCTGCATTGACATTAGGAATGCGTCGTACACTTTACCCAAAATGATATACAGAACAAAAAACAGGCCAAGGATTGCCAGATTCCCCTTCCATGCCAGATTTGCATAGGTCTGGTGCGAGTAATACAGGAACCAGCAGGCCGCAAAGGGCAACTCGATCATCAGAACGTTTAGAATCTTTACGATCCGCAACATCACATCATGCTGAAATTTTGACATAATCCTCCAATAACTCCTTTAGTTTTTCTTTTTACGTCTTACTCAACTTCTCCGCCCCACATTGCATCAACTGTTTGGGGTCGATTTATTAACCACACAAACCGATATCTTCCCCCGTTTTGTGGTTAGTCAAAACTTTCAGGTCTCTGTTTTCTCTCTTAGACCCCTGCGCCAGCTCCAACCGGTGCGGCCTCGAATCCTCTTTCTCCCACCGCATCCCGCTTTCATCCAGCTTTGCAATACGCCCCTCTGTCAGAATAGCACCGCTTTTTTCAAGATTAATCCGTACATACCGCTGCCGCTTGACCAATTTCCCGAGGGTATATCCGTTCAGCGAAACATAATCGGCAGGCGATTTCTGATACTGATAAACCGTGGTCTCATAGTTCAGAGTAGGCAAAACGCCCCTGACGACTGCTTCGCCAAGGGTCATTTCTCTTGCAATATGTCCACAAAGCAGTTCTTCGGTCACATCACGGTTATTGTCCAAATATCGGATGTTTGTCACTGTCAGAACAAGCAATTTCGCATTCGGGCATAACTTTAATAAAGCTACCGCACTCTCGCCCCAGCATTCCGCATGATACTTTTTTTCGTAGTGCTCAAACAGACGCAATGCCAATCTGCTCCCCCCCCCCCCGCATATCAGGGGTATCCTCAACAGGGAAACTGGAGGATACCAATCTTTCGACATCGATATTTGATTTCTTTTATTATTTTATCATGGTTATATCTGGGAATCAATAGAAAACCTTACAAATATATCCCATATGACCTCAGAAAAAATCTCGCAGAATTTGAAACTTTTTTTACAAATTGCCTAGTTTCTCATGAAAAATCCAGCTAAAAACAAAGATGGGCAAAATTAGTGGTCAGATAGGTGTCCAAGCCGCAAGAGGAAACAGAAATAGCACGACAGGGAGAAAACATACGCAAACGCAAAGATGGTCGATGGAAAGGGCTCTACATCAAAGCACGCACAGGAAGGGAGAATGCAGTGGGGTCACGTCTATGGCATGGTCTATGCAAAGTTCAAACAGGTGCAGGTTCAGAAAAAGGCAGAAGCGGTTTTCTACAATCTGAAAAGAACCAACCTGACTATTGAAGCGCTGGCTGAGGTATGTGTAGGAAAATTCGACACCTCGCAAGGTCTCTTACTATTTTGGCTGGAATTAGGGCTCCGCATTGGCGAGATTTGCGGTCTGAATGGAGCGATTTCGACCCGAAACTCGGGACACTGAAGATCAACCGGACGGTCTGTCGAATTTCCTGCGGAAAGAAAGGTGATTTTAGAATTTCATACCCATTGTTAGCCCGTTCTGTGCTCTTTTGCATCAGTCGGGCAATTTTCGCGCTATTCTCGAATCAATACCTGTTCATGGTTATGTATATTAACAATGTAATCGACCCGCCTATTAATTCTTACAAGAACAAGCATCGAATTATTGACTCAAAATAGTGAAAAAAAGCGCAGGATCATTCGAATCAACGAACGATCCTGCGCTTTCACATGCCGCCGACGGGGGTCGAACCCGTACTCTGTCTCCAGAAAGGGATTTTAAGTCCCTCGTGTCTGCCAATTTCACCACAGCGGCACAAACCCGGCTTGCAAAGCCCTGCTGCCCTCTGGCTTGAGAGGGAACCGGGAATAACAGGTGCAAGGTAAAATGTCATCCAAATGACTTGCCGCCACTTGAAGAAACATAAAATTCAGCGATATTCATGATACAATAGTTTCCCTGTTTTGTCAAGAAAAACCGCGTATTTCGTATTGCTTACACCTTGCCGCCATGCAGCTCGGCATACATCCGGGAGCGGCACTCGGCCACTGCGGGGGTCATGTTGACATAGTGCTTGTGGGGGCACTCCAGACGCAGCTCGCTCTCCCAAGTCTCCTCAGTGAGCTGCTTTGCAATATAGGCTTTTTTCTCCGCAATGGAGGGCAGGTCGATGGCCAACTCGCCGCCCAGAATATGCGGCACCAGCAGCGGACGCACAGCGGTGGGGGTAAAGGTGATGGTGCGCTCGATGGCGTCCGAATCCAGATTGACCATGGTGACCGGCTTACCGGCTTCGATGACCTCTCCATCCATGGCGATCAGGTCGCACTGTGCCTGACCGTTTTCGTCGTACAGACGCCACGGCATCTTTTTGCCCGGGATGATGGCCTTGCTGGCAGAATCCGAGCACTTCATCTTGGGGGTGTAGCTGCCGTCCGGCTTCTTCACGGCCACCAGCTTGTACACGCCGCCGAACACGGGGTCGGAGGCAGAGGTGATGAGGTTCTCGCCCACGCCGTAGGAATCGAAGTGTGCGTGCTCGTACAGCTCCATATTGGCGATCTTCTTCTCGTCCAGACCGTTGGAGGCCACCAGCTTGATGTAGGGCTTGCCTGCGGCATCCAGTGCCTTGCGCAGCCGCTTAGAGCCGCGGGCAAGGTCGCCGGAGTCAATGCGGGCGCTCTTGACGCGGCGGTTAGGGTTGTTGGGGTATTTCTCAATGAGATAATCGTCCAGCTTGATCAGGTTGGGCAGGCCGCTCTCCATAATATTATAGGTATCCAGCAGCAGGCTGACCGAATCCGGGTAGGTATCGGCAAAGGCCTTGAAGGCATCGAATTCGGTGGGGAAGAACTCGATAAAACTGTGTGCCACGGTGCCCACGGCCTTGACCTCTGCGCCGAACTTCATCTCGGCCAGACAGTTGGCCGTGCCGATGCAGCCGCCCAGCACTGCGGCGTAAGCACCATCATTGCCGGCGCTCTCGCCCTGTGCGCGGCGGGTGCCGAACTCCATGACGTTGCGGGGGGTGTGGGTGTTCAGACCGGTAACGCGGGTGGCCTTGGTGGCGATCAGGCTATGGAAGTTCATGGTCTGCAGCAGATAGGTCTCGATAAGGATCGCACCCACCAGATCGCACTCAATGCGCACCATCTGCACATGGGGATAGCAGACCGTACCCTCGGGCATGGCGTACATATCGCCCTGCCACTTATAGGTGCGCAGATACTCGCAGAACTCCTCGCTCATGCCCTTGGTGCGCAGCCAGTGGATATCCTGCTCGTTGAAGTGATAGTTCAGCAAAAAGCGGGTCAGCTTGCGCTGGCCTGCGCTGATGGAGTAGCCCTGATTATCCGGGTTTTTGCGGAAGAACATATCAAACACCAGCGTGGTATCCTTAAAGCCATGCAGGAATAGGCAATTTGCCATGGTGAACTCGTAAAAATCCACCACCATCGCAGGGTTATCGTAGTCCTCATCGGGAATATAAGGCTCAACCTTGATCTCGTTCATGAATGTTTTCCTCTCTATCTATACCCGGCGTCAGCTCTTCCCTGCTGCGCGCCGCCTGCCGCTTGCCCGGCAGGGGGATCCTCTGCCCTGTCATGACAGAGCGTTTCTATCATGATAGCACGATTTCCCTGCCGGTGCAAGTATTTTCGCGCAAAAAGGAGGTGCTGGGCTCACAGGCTGTGGGTTCCCGCGCCAGAAATGTCTGCGGACGTTTCTCGCTTCTCTTAAAATGCAAAAAGAGACCGCCGCACAAACGCTGTGCAGCGGTCTCTGCTCTTATAACAACTAGATTGCTTCAGAACAGGCTTAGCCGTTCATGATGCTGGGGGTAGCGTTCTTCAGCACAACATCGTGGCTGCCGCCCTCCACGATGGAGGTGGAGGAAACAACGGTCAGCTTGGCCTTCTGCTGCAGCTCGGGGATGGACAGAGCGCCGCAGTTGCACATGGTACTCTTCACCTTGTACAGGGTGGTCTGCACACCGTCCGCCAGAGGACCTGCGTAGGGCACATAGCTGTCCACGCCTTCCTCAAAGCTCAGCTTGGTGGAGCCGCCCAGATCGTAACGCTGCCAGTTGCGGGCACGGTTGGAGCCTTCGCCCCAGTACTCCTTCATATACTGGCCATTGATGCGCACCTTGTTCGTGGGGCTCTCGTCAAAGCGGGCAAAGTAGCGGCCCAGCATCACAAAGTCTGCGCCCATAGCCAGTGCGAGGGTGATGTGGTAGTCGTGGACGATGCCGCCGTCGGAGCAGATGGGCACATAGATGCCGGTCTCCTTGTAGTACTCGTCACGAGCCTTGGCGACCTCGATGACAGCGGTAGCCTGACCACGGCCGATGCCCTTGGTCTCGCGGGTGATGCAGATGGAGCCGCCGCCGATGCCGATCTTCACAAAGTCTGCGCCAGCCTCAGCCAGGAAGCGGAAGCCCTCGGCGTCCACCACGTTGCCGGCGCCCACCTTGACGGTGTCGCCGTAGTGCTCGCGGATCCAGCCGATGGTGCGGCTCTGCCACTCGGAGTAGCCCTCGGAGGAGTCGATGCACAGCACATCCACACCGGCCTCTACCAGTGCAGGCACGCGCTGGGCGTAGTCGCGGGTGTTGATACCGGCACCCACAACGTAGCTCTTGTTCTTATCCAGCAGCTCGTTGACGTTTGCCTTGTGGGAATCATAGTCCTTGCGGAACACCATATACACCAGATTGCCCTCGGCATCCACCAGCGGCAGGGTGTTGATCTTGTTGTCCCAGATGATGTTATTGCAATCGTGCAGGGAGGTGTTGGCAGGAGCGGTGACCAGCTTTTCAATGGGGGTCATAAAGGTGGTGACGCAGGCATCGTCCGGGGTGTGGTTGACGCGGTAATCGCGGGAGGCCACGATGCCCAGCAGCTTGCCATTGGGAGTACCGTCGGCAGTGATGGCGATGGTAGAGTGACCGGTGCGTGCCTTCAGCTCCAGCACGTCATGCAGGGTGGCAGTGGGAGCCAGATTGGAATCGGACACCACATAGCCGGCCTTGAAGCTCTTGACGCGGCGCACCATGGCAGCCTCGTTCTCGATGCTCTGAGAGCCATAGATAAAGGAAACACCGCCCTGACGAGCCAGTGCAATGGCCAGCTTATCGCCGGAGACCGACTGCATGATGGCGCTGATCATGGGGATATTCATCTGCAGCGGGCACTCCTCCTGTCCCTTGCGGTACTTGACCAGCGGGGTCTTCAGGCTGACCGCCGTGGGCACATTCTCCGCAGAGGAATAGCCGGGGACCAGCAGGTACTCGCCAAAGGTGCGGGAGGGTTCTTCGTAGAAATAAGCCATAATCAAACTCCTTTTCTCTTAACGCATCCGATATAAATCAGCATCAAAATCATTCATGTTTGCTGCCTATAAATTGATTGTATATACTTTACCACAAAGCCCGCAAGAATACAAACCCCTGC
>ERZ1026862.485-NODE-485-length-26519-cov-9.574365_pt1 | contig 26519 bp, 28 predicted proteins | sample MGYA00380161_ERZ1026862 | MGnify/ENA primary metagenome ERZ1026862 (study PRJEB33269, sample SAMEA4719797) | human gut metagenome | biome: human-associated habitat; feature: organic feature; material: feces | place: Cameroon | collected 2013-10 ... | reverse complement strand
GTTGTTGCTTGCGTATTTCATATCGGTTTTTCCCTCATTTCCGCCGCACGGAGCATTCTCTCCGTTTTTGTGGCATATTTTACAAAGATAATACCACACTCGAAACGATTTTTAAATATATCGTTTCAAAATTTAGTAAAAACGCCTGCCAAACTTCCGGGCACTGTTTTGTGCAAGTTGACATTTGGGTGTAAGACGGACAGGCAGAAAAAACAGAACTCCCGGCAGCGCGTACAGGCGCAGAACCGGGAGTTTTCGTTGCAAATATGCGGGTTTTGTGGTATGCTGTAAGTGCCGCTTCGGCGGTAAGGGCGTTGACCCAAAACGCAAGGCGGCTCTGTGTCCTCACTGGTTCTGCAAATTCACCCCAGAGTGAAGCAGGTGTCAGGAGGGCAGCTTTTTGAAGTGATCTCTCCTGATGCTTTCGGCGGAAGGAGGGATGTTGGATGTCGATCTCCGAGATTCTGATGCTTCTGACGCTTATCGTCACCATCGTACATGTGACCTTTGAAATCACATGGAAACTCGAGCAGAGAGAAAAACACCATGACAACGACAAAAAGAAAAAGTGACCGCCAGCGCTTCCCCAAGCCACGGTCACTTGATCTTTTGGTCATTTGATCCATGAGGAGCGGAGCCGTTTTGCCGGGCAGCGCTCTTTCTATTCGTAGTATAGTCTATTTTTCCGGGTTTGTCAAGCCGCAGACCCGCATAAAGGGGCAGGAGGTTTTACGCGATGAAACGCGAGGATTATATCAATTGGGACGAATATTTTATGGGTATTGCGCTGCTTACCGCCATGCGCTCCAAGGACCCCAACAGTCAGGTGGGTGCGTGCATCGTAAGCCCGGAAAACAAGATCCTATCTCTGGGCTACAACGGGATGCCCATGGGCTGCAGCGATGACGAGATGCCTTGGGAGCGGGAGGGCGCGCCCCTGCAGACCAAGTATATGTACGTCTGCCACGCCGAGCTGAACGCCATTCTCAACAGCGCCCACAACAACCTGAAGGGTGCCCGGGTATATGTGACTCTGTTCCCCTGCAACGAGTGCACCAAGGCCATCATCCAGTCCGGCATTGCCGAGGTGGTGTACTACGGCGACAAGTACCACGACAGCGATTCCAGCATTGCGGCGCGGTTCATGTTCGAGCACGCCGGTGTCCGGCTGACCCCCTATAAGCCCACCGGCCGCCGGGCAGAGCTGGAGCTGTAAGCTCCCTCTTGACCTTCCCGATGCAACGTACTATAATAGAACCATAGCTTGAATAAATATTCAAGAGTGATTGCATAGAGAGGGAAATATACAATGGAACCGAAAAATCGCAGCTTTTTGAAGCTATTGGACTACACCCCTGCCGAGATCGGGCAGCTGCTGGAGCTGGCCGCTGACCTGAAAGCCAAAAAGAAGGCCGGTATCCGTCACGACCAGCTGCGGGGCAAAAACATTGCCCTGATCTTTGAAAAGACCTCCACCCGCACCCGCTGCAGCTTTGAGGTCGCCGCCCATGATCTGGGCATGGAAGTGACCTATCTGGACCCCTCCGGCAGCCAGATCGGCAAAAAGGAGTCCATCGCCGATACCGCCCGGGTGCTGGGACGGATGTTTGACGGCATCGAGTACCGTGGCTACGGCCAGCAGATCGTAGAAGAGCTGGCGCACTACGCCGGTGTGCCGGTGTGGAACGGCTTGACCAACGAGTTCCACCCCACCCAGATTTTGGCCGACTTCCTCACCATTCAGGAGCATTTCGGCCATTTGAAGGGTATCCACTTCGTTTACTTTGGCGACGCCCGCTACAACATGGGCAACAGCCTGATGGTAGGCTGCGCCAAGATGGGCCTGCACTTCACTGCCTGCGCCCCCAAAAAGTACCAGCCGGACCCCGCGCTGGTGGAGCAGTGTCAGGCCATTGCCGCCCAGACCGGAGCTACCCTCTCCTTTGAGGAGGACCCCGTCAAGGCTGCAAAGGGCGCGGACGTGCTGTACACCGATGTGTGGGTGTCCATGGGCGAACCGGTAGAGGTTTGGGCAGAGCGCATCCACGATCTGGCTCCTTATCAGATCAATCAGGATCTGATGAATATTGCAGGCCCGGATGCAGTATTTATGCACTGCCTGCCCGCCTACCACGACCACAAGACCACCGTGGGCAAGGAGATGGGCGAGCGCTTTGGCCGCGACGCCATGGAGGTGACCGACGAGGTGTTCGAAGGCCCCCAGAGCATCGTGTTTGACGAGGCCGAGAACCGGATGCACACCATCAAGGCAGTCATGGCGGCCACCTTGGGATATCAGGAATAAAGAGATAAGCCCGGAAGGCTCGCAGACCTTCCGGGCTTATTCTTTTCAAAAGTAATTCGCAATCATTCCGAAACTGCATTCTGCAGCTTCAGCACGCCTGCCTGCGTCAGGCGCTTACGCAGCAGCGCACCCACGATGCAGGACACCACAATCTTGCCCAGATCCAGCGCGATGAAAGGGTAGACGCAGACGGTCAGCGCGTAGCCCAGCTCGCACTGCATTTGGAACACGAACCATGCCGTGCCCAGCACGTAGCAGGCGGCATCGCCCAGCACCAGACCCACAGCGGAGACCACCGGGTTGCCCTTGCTCTTTTCAATGAACATACCGCCGATGAAGGCCAGCAGCAGATAGCCTACCAAATAACCGCCGGTAGGGCCTGCCAGTTTGGCAAGGCCGGCACCATAGCCGGAGAACACCGGAATACCGATGGCGCCCAGTGCCAGATAGATGACCACGCTCAGGGTGCCGAACTTCGGCCCCAGCAGCCATGCGGTCAGGCAGATGACAAAGTTTGCCAGCGAGATGGGCACGGCTCCGATGGGCACGGTAAGCGGGCCCAGCACGCACAGCACGGCAGCCATCACAGCGGTGACGGCCATCTGGTAGGTAGTCAGTTTTTTGTCTTTCATAGTCAGTTTTCCCCTCTGTTTTTTCGTTTTGCAAGGCATCTGTGCCCGAGTATACCGCACCGGTGCGCCGCAGGTCAACGGAAAAGTTTGCAAGGGGTTTACAATTCAGCTTTCAATTGTAATAACGCAGATATTATGGTAAAATAAGAATGACCGCCCACAGTCTCGCAAGCACTGAGCGGTCATTCTTATTGACTACCTAGCCGAAGGAAACTGACTCTTGCAGCCAGCACCCTTTCTATTTGCAATATAGCCTATTTTGCACGAAATGTCAAAAAAAACACGGAGGTCCCCATGGGTGGAGGTCATGTATCGCGGCCGGATTTCGGGATGCCGCAGCCGGATGCGGCGTATCCGCTGACCGAATTCTATCTGCTGGCGCAGCAGGCGCTGGAAAAAAGCGGCAGCTTTATGCTGCCCGCCCTCTACGCAGGGCTGCACGCCCCCGCCCGGCGCATCTACCGGGAGGAAGCCGCCGGGTATTTACAGCTTGCGGCAGCTCCGGCAGAGGGCCTGACCCGGCTGCTCTCCCCTGCCCGGATGCAGCTTTTATACAGCAGCTTACAGGTGCAGCCGGACGGCACCCCCGCTGCCCTTTTGCTGACCGAGGAGTGCACCCGCCTAACCGTGGCGGTGCAGCTACTGCCGCCCTTTGTGTGGGAGGACCCGCTGCCGCCGCTGCCGGATGTTCCGGCGGCGCTCACTCTGCAATTGACCATGCAGGACGTGATGGCCATCGACACCGCCCCTGCCGCACTGGCGCAGAAACTGGTGCACAGCACCGATTGCAAATGCTGGCTGCATCACCCCAAGGCCGAGACCTTTCTCTCCGAGCGACTGGCGCTGCTGCAAAGGGTCTATAAATAAGGAGAGGCGTTCCCTCTCTTTTACTTTTTTGCGATTCCGTGGTATACTGACCGGTAAACCGGCAGGATATCCAACTCCTGTCTGAGAACGTGGACGTACCTTGCGGTCCGGTGCGTCCGGCACACAAAAAATGGAAGGAACCGGGTTTTGTTCTGCAATAATCGGGGATGCTGAGCCGTATATTGAGTGAACGTCCCCGTGAGAGCCACAAACATTCCATCGAGAAGCCCGCTTCCGGGCATCCAAGGAGAGTTTATAACAATGGGACAGCTGACCAGAAACGAAGTATTTACCTTGGCGGTGCAGCGTTACAGCGACACCGTCTACCGCACTGCGGTGCATAATTGCCGCTGCACAGCCGATGCTGAGGATGTGGTGCAGGATGTGTTTGAAAAGCTGCTGCACTACAACGGCATCTTTGAGAGTGAGGAGCATCTCAAAGCATGGCTGCTGCGGGTGGCCATCAACCGCTGCCGGGACCTGACCCGCGCCGCCCACCAGAAGGACACCGAGCTGGACGAGAACCTGCCCGCCCCCGATGTCCTTGCGGAGGACGGCAGTGTGCTGGATGCCATCCGCACGCTGCCGGAAAACTATCGCAATGCCATCTATCTGCATTACTACGAAGGATACACTGCGGCAGAGATCGGGCGGATGATGGCGGTGCCCACAAACACGGTACTAAGCTGGCTGCGGCGCGCACGGGCACAGTTACATACGATGCTGAAGGAGGAGATCGAAGATGAGGTGGTATGAATACAAGATGGAGGTCGATGACCTGACTGCCCCGGACGATCTGAAGGCAAAACTGCTGGCCATGACCGACACCCTGACTGCGGAGGAAAAGGCTGAGCCCATGATGGCCGCCCCTGCCCCGCAGGCCGCTGCATCCGCAGCACCCCTGAACACCGAAACCAAGAAGAAAAAGCCCATCCACTTCCCGGTAAAGCAGCTGGGCACGCTGGCCGCCTGTCTGGCCGTGTGCGTGCTGGGTTACAGCACCCTGCATCTGGGCATCGGGATGGGCAGCGCCAAAAGCAGCGCGCCCGCCCTGTACGCAGCCGAGGGCGCTGCCAACAGCTCCGCTGCCTCTGTGGCAGCGGGCGGGTTTGATCTGCAGCACGCCGCGCTGGACAGCGCCCCCGAGGCGGTGAATTACAGTCTGGAGGCAGACGACCGCTCTCTGGAGGCTGAATACAGCGGCACCGGCAGCGCCGAGGCTACTGCCCCTGCGGTGGACAGCGCCAAGATCATCTACACCGCTAATCTGACGCTGGAAAGCAAGGACTACGAAGCAGCCCGCAGTGCGCTGGACAGCGCCCTTGCCGAGGCGGGCGGCTATCTGGAATCCAGCAGTGAGTATTCCAGCAGCGGCTCCAGCCGCTCCGTCAACCTGACCTACCGGGTGCCGCAGGCCAACTACCAGAGCTTTTTGGAAGCTGTGGCCGCTGCCGGTAATGTGACCTACCGCAGCCAGCAGGCCGATGACGTGACCACCCAGTATATGGACGTGTCCGCGCGGCTTTCTAACCTGCAGGCACAGCGCACCCGCTTACAGCAGCTTCAGGAACAGGCCGAAACTCTTTCGGACCTGCTGCAGATCGAGGACTCCCTCACCGAGGTGCAGTCCCAGATTGAGAGCTGGCAGAGCCAGCTGGACTGGTACAGCGATCAGGTGCAGCAGTGCACCGTGTATATCGACCTGAACGAGGTGCAGACCTACACCCCTGCGGACGAAGGCTTCTTCTCCCGCATCGGCACCGCCTTTACCTCCGGCTGGGGCAACTTTGTAAGCGGCTTGCAGCAGCTGGTGGTAGCGCTGGCCTCCGTCTGGCCGCTGGCAGTGCTGGCGTGTGTCACCGTTGCCGTGGCGCTTGCATGGCGTAAAAAGCACCCGAAGAAGTGACCCTGAAGTACCCCCATAGAAATCCATTTTCCGCATGAAGGCTTCCCCCGGCCGGGGGAAGCCTTTTGTTCAGCCACGCTGAATAAAAGGGATACCGGAGCATCTGCGGATGCTCCGGTATCCCTTTTTGTATCATGAGAGCACAAAAAAGCAGGTTGAATTTAAAAAATTCAACCTGCTTGGTGGTTGCGGGGGCCGGATTTGAACCAACGACCTTCGGGTTATGAGTTGCGGTTTGTCCATTTTGCCACGTTTTGCAACGTCTTATATAAAGCGATAAAACGTTATTTTACTTTTAGTGTCATTTAGTGACATGCAGCAGTTTTCTGCGGTCGTAGTAGCCAAATAGTAGCCAAAAATACACCCCCGGCAGGAGTTCCCGCCGGGGTTTTTTCATGCCTGCTTGATGGCGTTAAGATCGGGGCCAGATCGCCGCCCAGAGCGCAGCAGAACGTCCGCTATGCACTCTGTGGCCTTTGCCTTTTGCTCCTCAATCATGTGCGCATAGAATCCCTCTGTGGTCGTGACGGAGGCATGGCCTAACTGCTTGCTGACTGTCACAACGTCTGTGCCATTGGAGATCAGGACAGAGGCGACCGTGTGCCGGAATGCGTGCGGGTTGATGTGCGGCAGCCCGTGGCGTTCAGAGAAGCCCCGCAGCCAAGCGGTTATACTGTCCGGGTTCATGCGCTGCCCATCGTCCTGCGTGAACACATAGCCGCTGTTCGTCCAGAGGTTAGAGCACATGAGGCGGTTGTGCTCCTGTTCCTGCTGCCATTCCCGCAGCAGCTGCATAGTTTCCGCCGGGAGGCGCAAATACCGCACATCGCTGGTTTTTGTGCTGTCCTCATATACGCCCCGGGACTTTGTGTAAAGCAAGGCCCGGTCAATCTTAATGCGGTTGAGGTCAAAACTGACCCTATCCCACCGCAGGCCCATAATTTCACCCCGGCGGCAGCCGGTAACAATCATAAGATTCACAATGGTGCGCCATTTGAGCGGCTCTGTGTCGAGCGCGTCCAGAATCGCCCGGATTTCGGCAGGTTGAAAATAGTTCGGCTCTGCCCGTGCTACCTTTGGCGGAGTTGCCTTTTCCGCTGCATTGTAGGGCACGAGCATTTCTTTCTCAGCCTGCGCAAGAATGGTGGAGATCAGCCGATGGTGTTCCAGAACGGTTTTTGCAGAGAGTGGGACCGTGTTCGCCTCCACCTTGAAAAGCTCTGACAGGGGAGCGCCAAGAGCCTGCGCAACGGCCTGCGCCTTTTCCTGCCGCACCTTCTCCCCGCGCATGATGGCGTTAATAGTCGAGGTGCCCACCCCGGCGGCCTGTGCCAGATCGGGGCGTTTTATGCCCTGCTGCTTGACCTTTTCCAGCAGCGCAGGCTTTGCCGTAGCCTTGCCGTTCCCTTTACGCAGCCCATTTTCGCCAAGGTTCTTATAGAATGCGTTCAGGTGCTGAGGCCGGATATCCACGAGTTTCAAATGGCCGATTGCCTGATTGATACGCACGAGGAGTTCTTTGTACCGGTCGAGCGTTCGCACCTTGCAGCCCTCTTGCTCTTTGAGGCCGAGCACATAACCGGCATACTCTGCAAAAGTCTGGCGGTTGTCCAGCTGAAACCCCAATTCAATAGATCGCTCAAAATCAGCAGCCGCCCGCTGCAAGGCCTTTTCAGCCTGGCGTGGGGTCATGCCCTTTTCTGGTGCCCATGTTTTAGTGTGAATCATCTTTCGCCCGGTTGAATCATACCCGGCGGAAACAGTGATTTGGTAGGAAACACCATTTTTGCCGGTGCGCTTTTTGATGCTGGCCACTGTTTAAGCCTCCTTTTTGTATCTGTTCGTTTTTATGGTCGATTTTGTGGTATTTTTGTCTTGTCAAGCTCCAATTTTACGAATTTTGAAAAAGTCGTAACGTTTTTGTGTGTCGTTCTGTGATATGCTTGACTTACAGCAAATTATTCTATTTTTTGTCGTCCACATTACCTAGCATAACGCCATTAAATCGTTTTGTCAAGAGTTAAAACAACATTAGGAGGTTATTTTCTATGTTTATGCCTACCATGGCCGGTATCACCGACGCAGCCGCCAAAAGCGGCCTTTCTGTGTACAGAATCCGCGTTCTTTGTGCAGACGGTTCTATTCGTTCTGTCCGCTGCGGCCGCCGCATTCTTGTCAACCTTGACAGTCTGGCGGCCTATCTGAACGGCACCGACACGCCCGCAGCAGCTGAGGTCGAGGGTGTTCGCCGGGTCAACTGAGATGTAAATTTTCACCAGAACAGAGGAGCGTTTGCCCATGAGTTTCACCCTTTACTGTGCCGCCCAGAGAGGCGACACACGAAACACCCTATACCCCCGCCGCCGGGTCGTCACCAGTTTTTCCGACCTTCAGACCGCTGCCCGGTTCGACCATGTGGCGGCCGAATTTGAGGGCAACCGCCGCAGCCTTGACGGCTTTAGACTGGCGGATTGCATCGTTCTGGATGTGGACAACGACCACGGCCAGATCGTGCAGCCGGAGCAGATCGCCGAGGACTTCCCCGGCGCGGCACACATGATCGTTTTCTCCCGCCACGATATGCAGCCCAAGGGTAGCAGCGGCCCGGTGCCGAGGTTCCATTGCTACTTTCCCATCGAGCCGACCACTGACCGGGCAGAGGTCGAACAGCTGAAACGCAGCGTGTGTGCAGCGTTCCCCTATTTTGATGCCAACGCCATTGATGCAGCCCGGTTTTTGTTTGGCGTGGAATCGCCCCGAGGCTTTGCTGTGGAGGGTGCTTTGCTGCTGTCCGACCTGTTTCCCTGCGCCGACGAGGAGGGCGCAGAGGTCAGCACAGCGGCCTTGCAGGAGATTCCCGAAGGGCAGCGAAACAGCACTCTTTCCCGCTTTGCGTTCCAGCTGCTCAAGCGTCTGGGCGACACTGAGGAGGCCCGCGCAGAGTTTGACCGCCGGGCAGAGGCGTGCACCCCGCCGCTGGATGATGGCGAGCTGTCCACCATCTGGGCCGCAGCCGTGGCCGCCTATCGACGCAAGATCGAGAGCCGCCCGGACTATCTGGCACCGGCGGAGTACGCTTTGCAAGGCTTGCAGCCGCAGCCCGGCGGCAATCTGAGGCCACTGGACTTCTCCAACGTCGGACAGGCCCGCGTGTTCGCAGCCGACACTGCCGGGGAAGTCCTCTATTCTGAGGGCACCGGTTGGCTGTGCTGGGACGGGCACAAGTTCGCCCAGAGCGAGGCGGCCGTACATCTGCGGTTCCATAACCTGACCGATCGGCAGCTGATCGAGGCCCGGAAGGACGTGCACGCAGCTGTGGACGCTCTAGCCGATGCTGACGAGATCGCAGCAGGCGAGGCCAAACGGCAGCAAGCAGCTGCCCGGGCATACCTCAAATTCGTGCAGCAGCAGCGCAACGCTGGCGGCATTAAGGCGGCTTTAGGCGAGGCGGCCCACATGGTCACTGTTGGCGTTGACGAGCTGGACGCTGACCCGTTCTTGCTGAACACCCCCGGTGGCGTGATTGACCTGCGCACCGGGCAGACAAGGCCCAACGACCACGCCGACCGATGCACCAAATGCACCGCCGTTGCCCTGTCTGACAAGGGCGCAGCACTCTGGACGGCGTTTGTTGACCGGTTCGCCTGTGGTGATCGGGAGCTGGTCGAGTACCTCCAGCAGGTGGCGGGCATGGCTGCCGTTGGCCAGGTGTACACCGAGGCGCTGCTGATCGCCTACGGTGCAGGCGGAAACGGCAAATCTACCTTTTTCAACACTCTGGCCCGCGTGCTGGGGGACTATGCCGGGGCGCTGTCTGCTGATGTGCTGACCTCCAGCGCCAACAAAAACGCAGGGCCGGAGCTGGCAGAACTGCGGGGCCGCCGGTTGGTGATCGCTGCCGAGCTGGAAGAGGGCCGCCGTCTGGATACCTCCATTTTGAAACGTATTAGCAGCACCGACCCCATCACCGCAAACCCCAAGTACCGGGATCCTTTTCAGTTCGTCCCGAGCCATACCCCGGTGCTGTACACCAATTTCCTCCCCCGAGTGGGCAGCTCTGATGCAGGCACATGGAGCCGACTGGTCGTCATTCCCTGCCGTGCGTCCTTTCGTGGGCAGCCGGGCGAGGTCAAGGACTACTGTTCTTTTTTGGTTGAAAACGCTGGCGGGGCTGTGTTGGCGTGGATGGTCGAGGGAGCCCGGCGGTTTATTGCCAATGGCTGCACCCTGACCCTACCGCAATGCGTGCAGATCGAGGTCGAGGCATACCGGGTAGAAAATGACTGGTTGAGCCAGTTTATTGCAGAACAGTGCGAGGTGGGCAAGGATTTTACGGTAAAGGCCAGCGATTTGCAGCTTGCCTACCGCACATACTGCGACGAGACCGGCGAATACTGCCGCCGCTCCAACGACTTCAAGACAGCTTTGGAGGCCGCCGGGTTTGAGCGTCACAAGACAAAAGCAGGAATGATTTACACCGGTTTAAGACTGGGCGTTGAAGTCCTCTGATTCCCGCTTTTCCGCCAAAAGGTGCAAGCTGTGCAAGCCGAAACGTAAATTCCTATAAGGGTTTCAATTTTCACTTTTTAGAATTTACATATTAGCTTGCACTAGCTTGCGCCTATACGATAATACGTCATTTTTGAAAACACGCACACTCTGGCGGAGAATGGGACGCAGCGCCCATCCCGCCGGGGCCAGTGCATGAGAGGAGAACAACATGGAGTCCGTTTTTTCTGAGATTTTTTCGTTCCGAGTGCCCGGCGGCAAGGTGTTCATGCAGCGCCGGTTTGAGCTGTCCCCTGACTGGGCGGGAGGGTTGAAGTCCCTGCCCATCGTATCCGACCACAGCACAAGCGGCACCCTGTTTGTGCTGCCTGCTGACGCTGTGCTGTTGTTCCGGGCCGGTGCTCTGACCCTGCCCGCCGGGGGCACCTATTCGGTGCAGTTCCACGGCAGCGGCAAATACTTTGACACCCCGACGGAGGCTCTGGCGTACATGGCTGAGCGCTGGCCGGTGCCGTTCAGTCTTTGGCGGCAGAAGCTGGATGCCGGCGAAAATGTTTTGCAGCAGTCCCAACGCCGAGCCGCCGCCTTTGCCGAGGGCTTTCCCGGTCTGGCAGCGTTCAACGAGGAGCTGGCCTCTCAGATCGGTGCCTGATCGTGCCCGGTTCAGCCGCAATTTTCTGAAAACGAGGTGAATTTTATTGATCGCCGAAACCCTGACCCCGAACCAGCGCAAGGCTCTGGCGGCACTGCTGACGAATCCCACCACCGCAGCAGCAGCCCGGGCCTGCGGCCTGAGTGACCGGGTCATAACCAAATACAAGACCCTGCCCCAGTTCGCCGCAGCTCTGGCAGAGGGCAGAGAGGCGCAGCTGAGCGAGGCCGTGAACAGTCTGGCTGCCTCCTACGGGGCCGCTGTGGGCACTCTGCGCAGCATTGCAGAGAATCCCAAGGAGCAGGCGCAAGCCCGCGTGAATGCTGCCAAGGCGCTGTTAGATTATGGCCTGCGCTTCTCTGAGGCCAGCAGCCGCGGCGGCAGCACTATGCGGGTGGTATTCGTGGACGATATCACCGGGGCCCCGCTGCCCGCGCCCAGAAACCAAGAGGAGGCGCAGCCGGATGCAGACACCTGACCTTTTGGAGGAGATCGCCCAGACCCGCGCCAAGCCTTTGCAGATCGAGTGCCAGAGGCCGGACGGTTCGCGCACCGTGTGCAGCGTCGAGGAGTGCAGCGCCCACGGCTGGCGCTATGTGCACATTGCAGCCGACGATCTGGACGAGCTTTTAGATCGTACTTTGAACGGCACGCGCGCCCGGCGGCGCAGATAAGACAAAACGCCCCGCACAGCGGCCCTCTGCGGCTCTGTGTGAGGCGTTTTCTGTTTGTCTGGATAGTTTTACTCTTTGGCGCTGGCACTGTCTGAGGGCTCTGCCGGGCCGTGCTCTTTTACTATTCGTTCCTCAACAGCTTGCAGAATATACGCCTGCATACTCTGCCCCGCCGCCTCTGCTGCCGCCCGGTATCGCTCTTTTGTTCCAACGGGGGCATGGATTTTGAAATCTTCCATTTTTGCCTGATACTTTTTTACAGCGCGTTTTTGCGCCTCCGTTACTGCCATTGAATCACATCCTTCCAAAATGAGTATACCACACCCAGAGATATAAGTCCACTCACAAATTTCACTAGATAAGTCCCCTTATTTTTATGCGGTTTGTCAATTGCAATATAAGTCCCCTTATAGTATACTATAATCACAGCAAGGGAGCACAACCGGAAGGCAAGGGGCGAAGGATGTACCGGGAGCGCAAAGACCTAGAGTTAGCTAAGACAGTAACCCACTCCCGCCTGCTGTATATAAGAAAAGGCCCGGTGCCGTCTACCAAACTTACACCGAGCCGCACCCAGAACAGGGGCTATCTTTATTATAACACGGATGGCCCCGCAGAGTAAAGCGGAGGTTTTCACCATGAAAAAATACGATCTTTCCCAGATTATGACCCGTGCATGGCAGCTGTACCGGAAGGGCGTTGCAGCCTTTGCCGAGTGCCTGCATCGTGCATGGATGGCCGCCAAGGCCGCACCGATCAACGCCCAGCGCATCGAGGAGAGCCGCCAAGTCTTTGGCGTGACCGAGGAGGTACACACATGGGCAGACTGGCGCAAGCTGGGTTTTGAGCTTGTCCACGGCAGCCGCTGCCTGTTCCAATGCCCGTTGATTCACGCCAGCAAGGGCGACGGCCAGACCTATAAAGCGTCGTTTTTTGGCGCTTCCCAAGTGCAGCCGCTGGCGCAGCAGTAACACAAACCGAGATCCCCGGCAGAGCCAGAGGAGCCCCGCCGGGCCATTGTTGGAGGGTAACAACATGAAACTGGAAAAGCGAATCACTTTGACCGCCTACGAGGTGGAATACATCGACACCCGGGAGCCCAAGCCCCGCACGATTCACTGGGAGCAGATCGTGCTTGACGGGGGCCGCCTGAGCGCCCTTGCACGTCTGGGCCAGACCCCGGCGGCGTTCATCGCGCAGCAGTATGAGGCCGCGGGGTTCCGCGTGTCCTCTATCCATCGTGGGGAGACCATCGAGGCCCGCGTAGACCTGCCCGCACTCTGGGCGGAGATGCAGCAGAAAATCGCAGCCAGCCGGGAGCTGCTTGCACAGACCAAAGCCGCCAAGGAAAGGAGTGCAGCAGAATGAACCATCCCGCCAAGAATCACCCTGTCCCCAACTGGGCAGAAATGGACGTTTCCCTGTGTGAGCTGGGATATGCGGTTGACTTGATCGAGGCGGTGCAGACCGCTATTCAAACCGGAGATATGCCGAATGAAGTTTGCGCGAGTTCCCTTTTCGGGGCATGGATGCTGTTGCAGCAGGTTTACAAAGACCTGAGAAAAGAATTTTACGGAGAGGAGCCGCAGCAGCCAGACCGGGGCAGTTTTTGAGGGCGTAGTAGCCAAACAGTAGCCAAATCGCCCCGCAGCACGCAAGACAAAGAGAAAAGCACGGTAGTTCTTTACGAACCATCGTGCTTTTTGTGGTTGCGGGGGCCGGATTTGAACCAACGACCTTCGGGTTATGAGCCCGACGAGCTACCAGACTGCTCCACCCCGCGATATTTACTTTTTGCTTTTCAGCGGCTCTCGCTGACTGCTCAAGTATAATACCACAGGGCGGGTAGAATGTCAACCCTTTTTGAGAAAAATTTTCGTATCCTTCTGCCGCGGCTTTTAATGCACCATTGTCCGGTGCTGTGCGCGGTATTCGGCGGGGGTGATGCCGTACAGGCGGCGGAAGGTCTTGAGGAAGCTGCTGTAATCCGGGAAGCCGCTCTCGGTGCAGGCGTTCAGAACGGAAACGCCCTCTTCCAGCGCCTTGCGGCAGTGCTGCATCCGCAGATAGGTCAGGTAGTTGTGGATGCTCTCCATGGTGCACTCCTTGAACGCGCGGGAAAGGTGCTCCCGGCTGGCGTAAAGCTCCTGCGCCAGCTGCGCGGTGGTAAGGGTCGGGTCCTGATAATGCGTTTGCAGGTAAGCCACGGCACGTGCGACCAGCACACTGGTGCTGCTGGGTGCAGTGGTCTGTCCGCTGCCGGTGGCCTGCGTGATGAGCAGCATCATTTCGGTGGTCTGTGCCTCAAAAACGAGATCCCGGATGGAGCCCGGCAGCTCCAGACTTTGCGCCATGCGGATGAAAAGCCCCTCAAAATCCCACTTGCGGCAGGCTTCGCTGTCCAGCACGGTAAGCTGCTGCAGCCAGCCTGTATTTTTCAGGTTCGCGTGACGGCGGGTGGCCTGCCAGAGGGCATCGTCGATCTGGACGACCAGACGATCCGACTGTTCGGCATCGATACGGAAGTTGCCGGAGTGGTAGACCTGAGAAGGAAAGTAGACCAGTTCCCCCACATGGACCAGATACACGCTGCCGTCCACCGAGTAGCGCACCGTGCTGCCGCCGATGGGAAGCACCAGCTCGTGATACGGGTGGGAGTGCACTACAGACTGCCTGTTTTCCCGGTTCGTGTACCATGTGACCAGAAGCCGGGTGTCGCGCAGCCCCATCCGCGCCTGCGCTTCCGTAAGGACATTATCGATATAATGTGAGACCTGTTCGATGCCCATAGCCGCTCCTGTTCCTTGTTAAAAAAATCAGAATCATGCTTTTACGTCGTTTTTTGCTCTAGTATATCAGTATATATCACATTTTGCAACATTTGAATCACAAAATCTGCGGAAAAACGGCGGAATTTTTAGTATCATAAGGGTGCAAGGAGACGAGATTGACCAAATGCACAAAGCTATTTCAATATTTTTGTGCTAGTTAGCAAATATGTCGGTCGCATTTCGTGACCGCCTGAAAGGAGCCAGCGCATGCAGACCTCAAAGAATCATTTTGAAGCCAAGGTGGTCTTTAACGATGAGACCATCCGCCGGATGTTCCGCACGGAGTTCTACACCTACGAGGGGCTGCGGCACCTGCTGTGGCTTGCAGCGGCCTTTGTGCTGGTAATGGCGGCGCTGTTCACTGCCATCCCCACCTTTATCAAGGTGCTCTGCCTGCTGGTGGGCTGTGCCATGTTCGCCATGCCGGACTTTTTGAGCCGGGTGGCGGCAGAGGGCGTCATCATGCAGCGGGGCGGCGCGGAAACCACCGTGAGCTGCCGGGTCAACGATGGCGGCGTGGACGTGGAAAACGGCGCGCACATTCCCTTTGCAAAAATCGACCGGCTGGTGGAGGATGATCAGTATTTCTACCTCTTCCAGAGCCGTCAGATGGCAGTGATGATCCCCAAGGGGAGCCTGCTGCCGGCAAACCCGGAGCGGTTCGCAAAGGTGCTTGCCAAGGAGACCGGCAAGGACTGGCAGCGCTCCAAGAGCCTGTGGGGGCTCAACCTGAAAGACCTGATCCAGATGGGAAAAGATCGCTTTCAGCGCAGCGCGTCCTGAGCTCTGCACCGCTACTATGTTGTTTCACAGCCGGTTGGCTGTGATCGTGGAACACGATAAAACAAGATAAGGAAGGAAAAACACTATGAAAATCACTCGCAGACAGTTCGTACAGGTCATGGCAGTTGCTGGTGCATCTGCCCTGCTCACCGCTTGCGGCGGTTCCTCCAGCAGCACTGCCGGTTCCGGCGCTGCCGCTGCCACCGGCGGCAGCTTCAACCTGAAGCTGGGTCACAATCTGGCAGAGGATCATGCTGTGCACATCCAGCTGACCAGCTTTGCAGAGCAGGTCAAGGAAAAGACCAGCGGCAGCATCAACATCCAGATCATCCCCAACGGCACCCTGGGCAGCGAGGCTGACATGATCTCCCAGATCCAGGCAGGCGCACTGGATATGGCAAAGGTTTCCGCTTCCACGCTGGGCAACTTCAGCGAGAAGTACAACGCCTTCTCCGTGCCTTATGTGTTCGATGATCAGGCACACTACTACAGCTACATGGACAGCGACTCCGCAAAGGCTGTCTTTGAGTCCACCGACGATCAGGGCTTCCGCGGCCTGACTTGGCTGGATTCCGGCGCGCGTTCCTTCTACACCAAGGCTACCGCCATCCGCACTCCGGCTGACCTGAAGGGTCTGAAGATCCGCACCATGGACAGCCAGATGGCTATCGACATGATGAACTGCCTGGGCGGCTCCGCTACCGTTATGGGTTACAGCGATATCTACACCGGTATGCAGCAGGGCGTCATCGACGGTGCCGAGAACAACGTTACCGCACTGCGTGACCACGGCGACGTGACCAAGTACTACTGCTTCGACGAGCACACCCGCATCCCCGATATGGTGGTCATCGCTTCCAGCGTGTGGAACAAGTTCTCCGACGAGCAGAAGTCCATCGTGGCTGAGTGCGCCAAGACCGCTACCGAGGAGTACAAGGACGCTTGGAAGAAGTTCGAGGACGAGGTTCTGGACAAGGCTGTGAACCAGAACGGTGTCGAGCTGGTCAAGGATGTGGATATCGCCGCATTCCAGGCCGCTGTGCAGCCCATCTACGAGAACCTCAAGACCTCCAACCCCACCACCTACGCGGTCGTGGAAGAGATCCGCGCAATGGCCTAAACGCCAACTCATTGTTTTCCATCCTTACCTCCCAAGTTGCGGGCGGCGCATGGTGCTGCCCGCAGCTGCGCGGGAGGGAATGAGCTCAAGGAGATGATCTTGTGAAAAAACTGGATAAAATTCTGGATAATGTCATGCGCTTCCTCATGGCAGTGGCAATGTTCGCCCTGCTGGCAGGCGGCACTTGGCAGATCTTTACCCGCTGGATCCTGCGCAACCCCTCCACCGTCACGGACGAATTCCTGCGCTACGTCCTGATCTGGGCTTCCATGATCGGTTCCGCCTACTGCTTCTACAAGGATAAGCATCTGGCACTGGATCTGGTCAAGGGCCGCGCAAAGGGTGCGTTCAACGTGGTGCTCAGCGTGTTCATCGAGGCCGCCATCGTGTTCTTTGTGGGCTACGTCTTTGTGTACGGCGGCTGGAAGCTGACTGCAAACGCCACCAACGTTTCCTCGGTCATGCGCATCCCCTTCAAGTTCCTGTATTCCATCCTGCCGATCTCCGGCGTGTTCATCATTCTGGCTCGCGTGCTGAAGTATGTTCAGCTCTTCGCGGAGCGTAAGGAAAAGAAAGGAGAAAACGCATAATGGTTGCACAGGCTACGTTACTGCTGTTCGGTTCCTTCTTTGTCATGCTGCTGGCCGGTGTGCCCATCTCGGCAGGCATCGGCATTGCATCCATCTTCACGGCACTGTTCAGCATGGACCCCGCAATTTTTGCCCTGACCGCCGCACAGCGCTGCTTCTCGGGCATTGACTCCTTCTCTCTGCTGGCGCTGCCCTTCTTCTCTCTGGGCGGCAACATCATGAACAAGGGCGGCATTGCAAAGCGCCTTGTCCGTCTGGCACGTCTGGCTGTGGGCAAGATGCCCGGCTATCTGGCTGCCACCAACGTTCTGGCGAATATGTTCTTCGGTGCCGTTTCCGGCTCCTCCGTGGCAGCTACTTCTGCCATGGGCTCCATCATGGCTCCGCTGGAGCTGGATGAGGGCTACGACCCCAACTACTCCGCAGCTGTCAACATCTGCTCTGCCCCCACCGGCATCCTGATCCCCCCGTCCGGTCCGCTGATCCTTTACTCCATCACCGCCGGCGGCGTTTCTGTGGCTGCTCTGTTCATGGGCGGCTACCTGCCCGGCATCCTGATGGGTCTGTGCGTGGCTGGTCTGGCTGTGTTCATCGCCGTCAAGAAGGGCTATAAGTCCTCCGACGTCAAGGACCCCGATCCCGCCATCAAGATCATCATTGATGCAGTGCCTTCTCTGCTGGCCGTCATCATCGTCATGGGCGGCATTCTGGCAGGCTTCTTCACCGCCACCGAGGCCGGTGTCGTGCTTTGCCTGTACTGCGGCCTGCTGTCCATCCTGTACAAGGAGATGACCTTCAAGAGCTTCTACAATCTGCTGGCAGACACCATGGAGAGCAGCGCTACCATCCTGTTCCTGATCGCCGCTTCCTCCATCATGTCCTACGTCATGAGCTACTCCGGCATCCCCGCCGCCATCAGCAACGCGCTGATGAGCATTTCCAGCAACCGCTACGTCATCCTGCTGGTCATGAACGTGTTCCTGCTGGTCATGGGTATGTTCCTGGATCTGACCCCGGCTGTCCTGATCTTCACCCCCATCTTCCTGCCCATCACCCGCAGCATCGGCATGAGCGATGTGCAGTTCGGCATCATGCTCATCATGAACCTGGGCATCGGCTCGGTCACCCCGCCGGTCGGTTCCTGCCTGTTCGTGGGCTGCGGTGTCGGCAAGGTCAAGATCGAAGGCGTTACCAAGTACATTGTGCCGCTGTTCGCTTCCATGGTCGTGGCACTGTTCCTTGTCACCTTCATCCCTGCCATTTCGCTGTGCGTCCCGTACCTGTGCGGTCTGGTGCCCAGCCTTGGCTGGACGTTCTAAGCCCTGACTGTTCCGGGTAAAGCAACGAAAACGTTGCCCCCATTTCTCTGAAGATAATCTGCATCTGAGGGGGAATGGGGGCATTTTTTATCAAAATCAACTGAAAGGAATAAAAACTATGGAGATCTGCTCCCGTTTTACCGGCATGGAGCGCAAAGACGGCGCTTTCCTGCTGCATACTGATAACGCTGATATCAAGGTCTGCTTTGTGACCGATGAGATCGTCCGCGTCCGCGCAAGCTTTGACCACGAGCTGGCGGAGGAATCCTACGTCCTGATGACCACCGCATGGGAGGATCGGATGGACGAATTGTTCAAGGGTGAGCGCACCCGTGTGGAGCCCTTTGCTGCACAGGTCATCGAGGACGACAGCACCCTCACCTTTGCCACCGGCAAGGTGACGCTGGTGGTGGACAAGGACCCCATCAACTTCAAGCTGCTGGCTGCCGATGGCTCCGAGCTGTACAGCACCCTGCCCGGCAACCCCTTCGTCAAGGATGCCAACAACCGCGTGGTGGCCTACAGCCGGATGAAGGAGGACGACTGCTTCTACGGCTTTGGCGAAAAGAGCGGCCTGCTGGATAAGAACAAGACCTTCCAGCGGGAGCGCGCCACCGACGCCATGGGCTACGATGCCGAGAAGATGGATACCCTTTATAAGCACATCCCCTTCTACATCCGTCTGGACCGCGACACCCACAAGGCTGTGGGCGTGTTCTACCACAACTTCTACGAGTCCGTGTTCAACATGGGCTGCGAAAAGAGCAACTACTGGCCCCGCTACACCTATTTTCAGGCAGACGGCGGTGATCTGGACTGCTTCCTGATCGGCGGCGACACCATTGCCCGCATCGTGGACAACTACACCCTGCTGACCGGCCGTCCGGCACTGCTGCCCAAGCGTGCACTGGGCTATCAGGGCTCCAGTATGTACTACCCCGAGCTGGAAAAGGACAGCGATGACGCCGTGCTGGGCTTTATCGACACCATCAAGGAAGAGGGCTTCCCCATCGACGGCTTCCACCTGTCCAGCGGCTACGCCACCTACAACGGCAAGCGCTGCTTCTTTACATGGAACACCGACCGCTTCAAGGACCCGAAGGCCTACTTTGCAGCCATGAACGAAAAGCACGCCCAGAATGTGCCCAACGTCAAGCCCGGTATGCTGCTGTGCCATCCCCGCTTTGACGAGTTCCTGAAGGACGATGTGTTCGTCCGCGACAGCAAGCACCCCGAGACCTACGGTGTCGGCAAATGGTGGGGCGGCGACGGCGCATTCTGGGACTACACCAAGCCCGAAGGCCGTGCAGCTTGGAAGAAGTACCTCACCGAGTCCATCATTGCCGTGGGCACCGATTCCGTCTGGAACGATAACTGCGAGTACGACAGCCTGATGGATCAGGAATGCATCTGTGATTTTGACGGCAAGGGCGGCACCATCGCCCAGCTGAAGCCCATCATGAGCACCCTGATGTGCCGCATGAGCGCAGAGGCTGTGACCGACCACAATCCCAACGCCCGTCCCTACATGGTCTGCCGCAGCGGCAGCTCCGGTATCCAGCGCTACGCTCAGACTTGGTGCGGCGATAACTACACCAGCTGGAAGACCCTGAAGTACAATATTCCCATCATCACCGGCATGGGTCTGTCCGGTCAGCCCAACGAGGGCGGCGATATCGGCGGCTTTGCAGGCCCCGCACCCACTGAGGAGCTGTTCGTCCGCTGGGTGCAGAACGGCATCTTCCAGGCTCGCTTCTCCATCCACTCCGCCTCCAACGATAACACCGTCACCGAGCCTTGGATGTTCCACGAGTCCACCGACCTTGTCCGGGACGCCATCCTGCTGCGCTACCGCTTTACTCCCTATCTTTACAGTGCTGAGTACGAGGCCAGCCAGACCGGTGCGCCCATCATGCGTGCTCTGGTCTACGACTTCCAGAACGACCCCAAGGTCTGGGAGGAAAGCTTCGAGTTCCTGTTCGGCCGGGATATTCTGGTGGCCAACGTTCTGGAAGAGGGTGCCAAGACCCGCACCGTCTACCTGCCCGCAGGCTGCAAGTGGTACGACTGGAACGATAAGTTCCGCTGCTACGAGGGCGGCCAGACCATCGAAGTGCCGGTCACCATGGCTACCATCCCCATGTTCGTCCGCGAAGGCGCAGTGATTGCCATGGCAGACAACCAGCTGATGACCATGGAGGGCGACCACACCACCGCCCTGCACCTCATCGTGGCACCCAAGGGCACCACCACCACGACCCTGTACGATGACGACGGCATCACCAACGATTTCAAGAGCGGCGTGTACCGCAAGACCACCATCACCACCACCGCAGGCGAGCGGGTGACCATGAACTTTGCCTCTGAGGGCAGCTACAAGGACACCGTGGAGACCATCAAGGTGGAGATGATCGCCAAAGAGAAGAGCCCCTTCTGGGTCACGCTGGATGGCCGCAAGATCGAGCACTTCCTCAACCGCCGCAAGTTCGACGCCGCTGCCGAGGGCTGGTATTACAGCCAGAGCAAAAAGGCAGTCGAGGTCAAGTACGCAAACCCCGCCAAGGATCACACGCTGACTGTCTCGTTTGAGCAGTTCGACCTGATCGGTATGTAACACTGCACGGAGGAACCTTTTATGCTGCTGCGTAGTTTTGAATCCTTTGAAAAGACCAAAAACGGCTACCTCATCCACGGCGATGCCGCCGATGTGAAGCTGGTTTTCATGACAGACGATATCATCCGCATCCGGGTGCACTTCGACAAGGGCACCCCCATGGAGGAGGAGTCCTACACGCTGGTGACCACCGCGTGGGAGGACCGGATGGACACCCTGCTCAAGGACGAGCGCACCCGCATCACCGCGCTGGACGTCCCCTGCGCAGAGGACGAAAAGACCTTGACCTTTGAGACCGCACACCTGACTTTGAAGCTGTTCAAAAAGCCCTTCCACTTTGAGCTGTTCGATAAGTCCGGCAAGCTGATCTATCAGGATCTGCGGGAGCGCGCCTTTGAGAAGGATCAGATCGGCCGTCTGAGCCACTTCTCCAAGGTGGATCGGGAATTTGACCACTTCTACGGCTTTGGCGAAAAGACCGGCCATCTGGACAAAAAGGGACGCCGCCTGCGGATGTCCCCCAAGGACGCCATCGGCCACGACCCCGAGACCGGCGACCCGATGTATAAGCACATCCCCTTCTACATCCGGGTAAATGAGCACGACCTGCGCCCTGTCGGCCTGTTCTACCACAACTCCTACGACTGCGTGTTCGACCTTGGCGAGGAGTTGTCCGGCTACTGGGAGCGCTACTGCTACTACCAGACCGACGGCGGCGACATCGACCTGTTCCTGCTGGCCGGTGAGACCCTGCCCGAGATCCTGAACGAGTACACCCTGCTGACCGGCCGCAGTGCCCTGCCCACCAAGCAGTCTCTGGGCTACTGCGCCTCCACCATGTATTACGCCGAACTGGAAAAGAACTGCGACGAGGAGATCTACAAGGTCATCGACAAGCACGAAAAAGAGGGCATCCTCATCGACAACTTCTGGCTGGCTTCCGGCTATTCCAGCGGCGAAAAGGACAACCTGCGCTATGTGTTCAACTGGAACTACAAGCGCTTCCCGGAGCCGGAGAAGTTCTTTGAGAACATGAACGCCCGGGGCATCAATGTCATCCCCAACCTGAAGCCCGGCATCCTGAAGCACCACCCCTACATCGACCTGTTTGAAAAGAACGATGTCTTTATCAAGACCCCGGACGGCAAGGCTCCGTACTACGGCCGCTGGTGGGGCGGCGAGGGACGCTTCTTTGACTTCACCGGCCCCAATGGCCGCAACACCTGGAAGCAGCTGCTGGAGGAGAACATCCTCAAAAAGGGCACCAAGACCGTCTGGAACGACAACTGCGAGATGGACGGCGTGGAGGACCGCGACGCCCAGTGCGACTTTGAGGGCAAAAAGGGCACCATGGCAGAGCTGAAGATTCTGCACTCCAACCTGATGGCCTACACCGCCAAGCAGGCGCTGGCAGACGTGTACCCCGGCGAGCGCCCCTACATCATCAACCGTGCAGGCTACGCCGGTATCCAGCGCTACGCACAGGTGTGGGGCGGCGATAACCTGACCGACTGGCGCACCGTCAAGTTCAACATTGCCACCATTCTGGGCATGGGCCTGTCCGGCTGCTCCAACATGGGCTGCGATATCGGCGGCTTTGCAGGCCCCGCACCCGAAGCGGAACTGCTGCTCCGCTGGCTACAAAACGGCATCTTCCAGCCCCGCTTCTGCCTGAACTCCGCCAACAACGACAACACCGTCACCCAGCCGTGGATGTACGAGGAGAACCTGCCCTACATCCGTGCAGCTTACCAGCTGCGCTACCGTCTGATGCCCACCCTGTACTCCCTGATGTACGAGTCCAACCAGAACGGTATGCCGGCATGGCGTCCGCTGTTTCTGGAGTTCCCGGATGACCCCAAGTGCTACACCGACAAAAACCTGACCTTTATGTTCGGCAAGAGCATTCTGGTGGCGAACGTGGTGGAAAAGGGTGCCACTACCCGCACCATCTACCTGCCCGCAGGCTGCACTTGGTACGATATGAACGACGACCTGCACGCATACGAGGGCGGCCAGACCATCGAGGTCCCGGTCACGCTGGCAAGCATCCCCATGTTCCTGCGCGGCTCTGCCGTTGTGGTGACTACCGAGGACGTCAAGCACATCCTCAAGGATACCATGCGCCAGATCGACCTGCTGGTCGCTGCCGAGACCGACACCAGCTTTGTGCTGTACGATGACGACGGCCACACCGAGGACTACAAAAACGGCGTTTACGCCAAGACCACCATCACCGTCAAGGCCGGCGACCGCACCGACATCCGCTTTGCCACCGAGGGCAGCTACGCTTCCCCCGTGGAGCGCATGACACTGAAGCTGGTCAGCAAGAAAAAGGGTGCGCTCTGGGCCAGCGTGGATGGGCAGCAGCTTCCTCAGTTCATCGTCCGCGATGGCTGGGAGGCCGCAGAGTCCGGCTGGTACTACAACCTGTCCGACCGCACCATCTGGGTCAAGTTCGCAAAGCCTGCCAAGAAGGACTTCACGGTGACTGTCTCCACCGAAAAGTTTGACCTCATCGGTATGGCAGAGGACTAAAAAGCCATTCTCTATCTTCTTTAATTCTTCTTCAGAAACATGAAGGCCCGTGGGAAACTCCCCACGGGCCTTCGTGTTTTTTATAAGCTTCAGGCTTCGGTCTGCGTCTCCCGGCGGAGGATGCGGCAGACCATGAACAGGCAGTAGAACATCGCCAAGCCCCATGCAAAGGGGTTGGAAAGGCAGATGCCCAGATACCCAAGGCCGGTCTTTACCGCCAGCACGCCGCCAAGGCTGCGGCCGATCAGTTCGCCCACGCCGGAAATAACGGCCTGCACGCTGTAACCAAGCCCCTGCAAAGTGTTGCGGAAGATCATCAGCAGGCCATGGAAGCAGAACAGCATACTCATGACGCTGAGGTACTGGATGGCACCTGCCGTCACGGCGGGGTCGGCATCGCCCAGCACCAGCCCCACAGTGTAGGGCTTGATGAAAAAGATCACGCCCCACGCCACAGCACAGTAGAGCAGCTGCACCATGCAGCCGTCCTTGATGCCCTGCCGGATGCGGTCGGTGCGGTGTGCGCCGTGGTTCTGCCCCACATAGGTAGCCATGGCCATGCCCACGCTCTCCATGGGCAGGGTGAACATCTGCCGGATCTTTTCGCCTGCGGTCTGGGCTGCCACAGCGGTGCTGCCCAGCAGGTTGATAGCGTCCTGCATGATGACGGCACCGATGGCGGAGACGGAATATTCAAACCCCATGGGCAGGCCGATGTAAGCCAGCCGCTTGCAGTGCCCTGCCGAAAGCAGGGTGCGCGGCTGCCGGAAGGAAAGCCCCTCCTGCTTTGCCGTGCGGGTAAAGAACCAGTAAGCGCACAGCCCGCCGCTGAGCAGCTGGCTGAGCACGGTGGCAATGGCGGCACCGTCCACCCCCATGCCCAGCGGCACGATGAAGAGGTAGTCCAGCAGAATATTCACCACGCTGGCGACCAGTAGGAAATAAAACGGGTGCCGGGAATCGCCCAGTGCCCGCAGCACGCTGGAGGCGTAGTTATACAGCACCGTAGCCGGGATGCCCAGAAAAATGATCTGGATGTAGAGCACCGCATCGGCGTACAGCTCCTCCGGCGTATGGATGAGCCGGAGCAGCGGCCCTGCCATCAGGGTGGTAAGCACGGTGAACGCCACGCTCAGCACCAGACAGAGCAGTGCGCCGTTCAGCAGGTATTTTTGCAGTCCGTTCTTATCCTTTGCGCCAAAGGTCTCTGCCGCCGGGATGCCAAAGCCCACGCAGGCGCCCTGCACAAAGCCCAGAATGAGAAAATTGAGGGAGTAGGTGGTGCCCACCGCGCCCAGCGCATCGGTGCCCAGACACCGCCCCACGATGACGGTATCCGCAAAGCTGTACAGCTGCTGGAATAAGGTGCCCAGCACCAGCGGCAAGGCGAACCGCAAGATCTGGAACAGCGGCTTGCCCACGGTAAGGTCGGTGGTGCCGGAGCGCTTTTGAGAAGTAGCTGCCATAAAGAAAACTCCTTATTTATAGTATTTTAACTATTCTATCATGGACAGCGCTTTTCCCAAAGTGGTTTTGTGACAGGAAGCTGTCTTTTTGTGATGGAAGCGTGGAGACCTCCATGTTTTTCACATTTGCTTCTTCTGCGGTGGAAAGTTCCGGCTGTCCGTTTGCAAATTCATAAAGCCACTTTTGATGCAGCCCTTTACGGGTCTGCACCCGCCTACCACACAGCCGTTTCTACTGCTAATAAACATCCACCAGCCGAGCTGGTGGTTTTTCCTATGCGGGCATAGCCCTCTATTCTTGGCCATGCGTCAAACGCACAAGATAGACATTATCAGTTGCCAACGAATTATCGGCTAGGCTCTTCTGGAATTTTGTAAAATGCGCTTTTATTGATTTTAAGCCGCTCTACGAGCTTCATAGCTCGCAAACTTTAATTAGCACTCATACAATATAGCTTCTACTATTCCAAAATTCTTCGTTTGAGTTTCATTACTCACCGATACAATCTTTATCGAACCACTCGCCTAGCGAGTGGTTTTAGAAACACAATAAGACCGCTGCACAGCGCCATGCCATGCAGCGGTCTTGTTGTTTGTGTTTCTTTCCGCTTATTTCAGCACCGCACCCAGATTTGCACTGGTGACCATGCGGGCGTAGCGGCTGAGCCAGCCGGTCTTGATGTTGGGTTCGGGCGCAACGTACTTTGCCTTGCGCTCGGCCAGCACTGCATCGCTGACCTCCAGCGTGATGGAGGCGTTGGGGATGTCGATGGTGATGGTATCCCCTTCCTCGATCAGACCGATGGGGCCGCCGGAGGCAGCCTCCGGGCTGACGTGGCCGATGGCGGCGCCGCGGGACGCACCGGAGAAGCGGCCGTCCGTGATGAGAGCAACCGTCTTATCCAGCTTCATGCCTGCCAGCGCAGAGGTGGGGTTAAGCATCTCCCGCATGCCCGGGCCGCCCTTGGGGCCTTCGTAGCGGATGACCACCACATCGCCCGGGACGATCTTGCCCGCGTAGATGGCGGCAATGGCCTCCTCCTCGCTGTTGAACACCCGCGCCGGGCCTGCGTGCTGCTGCATCTCCGGGGCGACGGCGCTGCGCTTGACAACGCACCCGTCCGGGGCAATGTTGCCCCACAGGATCTGCAGACCGCCGGTCTCAGAGTAGGGGTTCTCGATGGGACGGATGGCCTTTTCGTTCAGGATATGGGCACCCTTGATGTTCTCGCCAAGGGTCTTGCCGGTGACGGTGGGCACATCCAGATCCAGCAAGCCCTTCTTTGCCAGCTCTGCCTGCACCGCCGGGATGCCGCCCGCTGCGTACAGATCCGGCATGTGGGTGGGGCCAGCCGGTGCCAGATGGCACAGGTTGGGGGTCTTGGCGCTGATCTCGTTGAACAGCTTCAGGTCGATGGGCACACCGGCCTCGTAGGCGATGGCCAGCAGGTGCAGCACCGTGTTGGTGGAGCAGCCCAGCGCCATATCACAGGTCAGTGCGTTGCGGATGGAGCGCTCGTTGATGATCTGGCGCGCGGTGATGCCCTTGCGCACCATCTCCATCACGGCCATACCGGCGTGCTTTGCCAGCTGCAGGCGCTTGGAGTACACAGCCGGGATGGTGCCGTTGCCGGGCAGGGCGATGCCGATGGCCTCGCACAGGCAGTTCATGCTGTTGGCGGTGTACATACCGGAGCAGCTGCCGCAGCTGGG
>ERZ1026862.480-NODE-480-length-26570-cov-19.247671_pt1 | contig 26570 bp, 14 predicted proteins | sample MGYA00380161_ERZ1026862 | MGnify/ENA primary metagenome ERZ1026862 (study PRJEB33269, sample SAMEA4719797) | human gut metagenome | biome: human-associated habitat; feature: organic feature; material: feces | place: Cameroon | collected 2013-10 ... | reverse complement strand
ATCTGTCCGACTCTCTGAAGTATTACACCCTGCGCAAGCATCGTGTGGTTTATGGTGGCGGAGGCATCATGCCCGATTATTTCGTGCCGCTCGATACGACCAAGTACACCAAGATGCACCGCTTGCTTACAGCCAAGAGCATCGTCATCAACCACAGCCTGAAGTTCATCGACGCCCATCGTCAAGAGCTGAAGAGCCAGTACAAGGATTTTGGTAAGTTTCTGGAAAGCTATGAGGTTCCTCAGAGCCTTGTAGAGGAAATCATCGCCGATGGCAAGAAAGAGAAAATAGAGCCCCGTGACGCCGCCGAATTGGCTCAGACGAGGAAATACCTGTCCATACAGCTCAAAGCCCTTGTAGCGCGAGATATTTGGGATATGAGCCAGTATTTCCAGGTTTGGAACGAGACGAACGAGATTGTGATGCGTGCCGTGCAGTTGCTTACGCATGGCAAATAGCAGATATGAAATCGGCTCTTTCTTCACAAAGATGAGGAAAGAGCCGATTTTTTTATGGGGTGTTTATTGGATAGTTCAGTTATTAACCTTTCCCGTGCATTTTGTCCCATTTCAGGTAGATTCCTGCAAGAATTGTGCCCGAAATGCTGTGCCAGGCGCAACTAATGGCACAAGGAAGGACGGCAAGTGGCTGGGTGGCAAAGAAGTTTCCGGCCAGGACTGTGGCAAGACCGGCGTTCTGCATTCCCACCTCGATGCTGATGGTGCGCTTCTTGGCTGTGTTGAAGCCTGCCAGCTTACCTGCCAGCCAGCCGAGGCAATAGCCCAGCGTGTTGTGGCAGAAGACGACGGCAAAGGTCCAGAGGAAGAGCATCATGCCACGTGCCACGAGGTCGTCGTGAACGGTGGAGATAACGCCTCCCACGATAAACGCCAGACAGGTGACGCTGATGCCTGGCATCAGGCTCTGAATGGTGGGGAAGCTCTCCTTCTTGCCGTAGATATAGTTGAGAGTGCAGCCGATGGCTACAGGGATGATGGTGACGAGCAGAATGCCCTGGAACATGCCGATGGCATCGATATGGATGATTTCGCCAGCTGTAATCTTCATCAGCAGCGGAGTCATGACAGGGGCGAGGATGGTGGAGGCACAGGTCATTCCCACCGAGAAAGCCACGTCGCCATGGCAGAGATAGCTCATGATGTTGCTCGACACACCGCCTGGACAACAGCCCACGAGCAGAATGCCAAGGGCAAGGGCAGGGTCGAGGTGCCATACGTGGACAAGGAGGTAGGCCACGCCCGGCATGATGATGAACTGGGCGCAGGCACCGATGAAGACATCAAGGGGGCGTTGTGCCAAAATCTTGAAATCGTTGGTGGTGAGAGTCAGTCCCATGGTGAGCATGATGATGCCGAGAATGACGGTCTGGGTGGTTCCGCGTACCCAGTCGAAGGTATGGGGAAAGAAGAATGTAAACACAGCCACTCCTATCACGAAGATGGAGGTGTAATTGGCCAGCACACGGCTGAGCGCCTGAAATAAATGTAACATAACCTATATATTTTTAGAATGTTTGTCGCCCTCTTATATACGTTCTGTTCGGAATGTGAGTGCAAAAGTAGTGATTATATTTGTTGTAAGCAAAGGTTTTTGTCGTTTTTTTCGTGAATTCCTTTTTATTTCTGATACAATTGTGTAACTTTGCACAAAATATAAGATATTACGGAATGAACGAAGATTTTGACATAAGAAATGAGTCGGTTTCGCCTGCCGAGAAGGAATTCGAGAAGGCGCTGCGACCCTTGAAGTTCTCTGATTTCAGCGGACAGACGGGCGTGGTGGACAACCTGCAGGTGTTTGTCGAGGCTGCCAAGTATCGTGGCGAACCGCTCGACCATACGCTGCTGCACGGTCCGCCAGGACTGGGCAAGACGACGCTGAGCAACATCATCGCCAATGAGCTGGGCGTGGGACTGAAGATTACATCGGGCCCTGTGCTCGACAAGCCGGGCGATCTGGCAGGCATTCTTACCTCGCTGGAACCCAACGACGTGCTCTTCATCGACGAGATTCACCGTCTGTCGCCCGTAGTGGAGGAATATCTTTATTCGGCCATGGAGGACTATCGCATCGACATCATGATCGACAAGGGTCCGTCGGCGCGCAGCATTCAGATAGACCTCAATCCCTTCACTCTCGTAGGAGCCACCACCCGCAGCGGTTCGCTCACAGCGCCTCTGCGTGCCCGTTTCGGCATCAACCTGCACTTGGAGTACTACAATCCGCCTACGTTGCAGAAGATTGTGAAGCGCAGCGCCATGCTCCTGAAAGTGCCTATCGAGGAAGAGGCTGCGGCTGAGATTTCGCGCCGCTCACGCGGTACGCCCCGTATTGCCAACTCGCTGCTGCGCCGTGTGCGCGACTTCGCTCAGGTGAAGGGCAACGGCACTATCACCTACGACATTGCCGAGTTCTCGCTCCGTGCGCTCAACATCGACCAGTATGGTCTGGACGAGATAGACAATAAGATTCTCACCACCATCATCGACAAGTTTCATGGCGGTCCGGTGGGCGTGGGAACGATTGCCACAGCCATCGGCGAGGATGCCGGAACCATTGAGGAGGTGTACGAGCCTTACCTCATCATGGAGGGATTCATCAAGCGAACCTCGCGCGGACGCATGGCCACGAAACTTGCCTACGACCATCTGGGACGCAATCCCTATGGCAGCAACATCATGCAGGGAGACTTGTTTGAGTGAAGAATTTGATAGAAGAACTTAAACTACATGAAGATAGGAATATTTACGGGAACTTTCGACCCATTTACGATAGGACATCAAAATATAGCAGAACGTGCGCTCCCCATGTTTGATAAATTGGTGATAGCTGTAGCGATGAGTAAGCTCAAACATGCCACGGAAGAGATTTCTCAGCGTGTGGAGGACATCAAGGCTGTTTTTCCGAAGGAATGTACAGAGCTGATAGATGTGCAAGATGCTTCGAAGGGTTATCGCATGGAGGTAGTAGCCTACGACGACCTTACCATCGACCTGGCGCATCGTCTTGGAGCCAAGTTTCTGGTGCGGGGCGTGAGGAGCGCAAAAGACTTTGAGTACGAGCGTGAGCAGGCCGACATCAACAGGCAGTTGGGTGGTGTGGAGACCATTCTCCTTTTCTCCGATCCCCGCTACAGCAGCATCAGTTCTTCGCTCGTCAGGGAGTTGAGATTCTTCGGAAGAGAAGTGGATGAATTTCTGCCTAAGAAGTGAAGAGTGAAGAACGAAGAGTGAAGAATTCAAGAGCTTAAAAAGACAATAAAAAAATATATAGTATAAATGGAGAATAGGAACGAAAAGGTGTTGTCTTAACTCCTTTAACTCCTTAACTCCTTAACTCCATAAGAAGTATGATAACATATAGTGTAGAAGGCGTGAAAATGCCTAAAATCAAGAAGCGTGAAACCAGCGCATGGATTCGCAAAGTGGCTGCTTCACACGGACGCAAAGTGGGTGAGGTGGGCTACATGTTTGTAGACGACGAGAAGATTCTCGAGGTCAACAACGAGTATTTGGGCCATGATTATTACACCGATGTCATCACCTTCGATTACGATGAGGGCGATGTCATCAACGGCGATATTGTCATCTCGCTCGATACTGTGCGCACCAATGCCGAGCAGTTCGGCAAGACCTACTACGACGAGTTGCATCGTGTCATCATTCACGGCATTCTGCACCTGTGCGGTATCAACGACAAGGGCCCGGGCGAGCGCGAGATCATGGAGGAGAACGAGAACAAGGCTCTCGCCATGCTCGAAGGAGCTTCGATATTGAAGTAGTAAAATACGTCTTTTGTGTGGAATTGGCAGGAAAGCAATCATGCAGCATTCTCCGTGCTGCAGAGTGTTCTTCTGCCAATTCCAGCACTTAAAAATCACCCCATCATTTACCCTTTTTCGACTAACCGACTTTTCATTATCTTCCACTTAAATCGAAAGGCTGTTTTTGCGTAAACAGCTTGTTTATAGAAGGTTGCAGTTTTGCATTATGTACACGAATCCACTATTTTACTAAGTGAAATAGTTTTTATTTGATTTTTTGGCTATCTTTGCAGAAGATTAGCTGCATCTCAGCATAATATTCAAGCAAGCTTGATATTCTGCATTCGATTTGCATAATCTTTGCAGAAGATAAGCTGCACTCGGCAAATAATAATAACAATATAACCTATGAAACATTTAGCATTATCCTGCGTGTTGTCGCTGACAACCGTTTTCTCAGTTCAGGCGCAGCAGATACCCATCTATTTGGACGACACCAAGCCCGTAGAGCAACGCATCGAGGACGCCCTCTCCCGCATGACCTTGCAGGAGAAAATAAGAGTTATTCACGCCCAGAGCAAGTTCTCATCGGCAGGAGTTCCACGATTGGGATTTCCTGACTTCTGGACCGACGACGGTCCACACGGTGTGCGCCCCGACGTGCTGTGGGACGAATGGGACCAGGCTGGACAGACCAACGACTCGTGTGTGGCTTTCCCTGCCCTTACCTGTCTTGCAGCCTCCTGGAACCCTCAGATGAGCCGTATCTACGGCGAGGCATTGGGCGAGGAGGCTCTCTATCGCGGCAAGGACATGATCTTAGGCCCTGGCGTCAACATCTACCGCACTCCCCTCAACGGACGTAACTTCGAGTACATGGGCGAAGACCCTTATCTCGCCTCTGTCATGGTAGTGCCCTACGTACAGGGACTGCAGTCGATGGGTGTGTCGGCATGCGTGAAGCATTATTGTCTGAACAATGACGAGGAATATCGCCACCAGGTGAACGTGAAGGTGAGCGACCGTGCCCTGCACGAAATCTATCTTCCTGCCTTCAAGTCTGCCGTTGAGCAAGGCAAGGCATGGGCCATCATGGGCGCATACAACCTGTATCGCAACGAGCACAACTGCCACAACCAGTACACCCTGAACAAGATTCTGAAGAACGACTGGCAGTTCGACGGAGTGGTGGTGAGCGACTGGGGTGGAGCCCACGACACCGACCAGGCTGTGAGAAACGGACTCGACATGGAGTTCGGCTCCTGGACCAACGGATTGAGCTGGGGCGCTTCCAACGCCTACGAGAGCTATTACCTCGCCCGTCCCTATCTGAAGGCCATACAGGAAGGCAAATACACCACACGTGAGCTCGACGAGAAGGTGCGTCGCGTGCTGCGACTCTTCTATCGCACCACGATGAACCGCCATCGTCCTCACGGCTTCCTCTGTTCCGACGGACATTATGCCACAGCCCGACAGATAGCCGAGGAAGGCATCGTGCTGTTGCAGAACCGCAACCGTGTGCTGCCCATCAACACCCAGAAAGTGCGCCGCGTGCTCGTGGTGGGCGAGAACGCCATCAAGATGATGACCGTGGGCGGAGGCAGCTCCTCGCTCAAGGTACAGCGGGAGATTTCGCCTCTGCAGGGCCTGCAGGCACGACTGGCCAAAGACGGCGTGGAGGTTGACTTCGCCCGAGGCTATGTGGGCGATGTGACGGGCGCTTACAACGGCGTCACCACCGGTCAGAACCTGGAAGACAAACGCAGCGAGGCAGAACTCATCGCTGAGGCTGTAGAGAAGGCGAAAACGGCCGACTGTGTTATCCTCTTCGGCGGACTCAACAAGAGCGACTATCAGGACTGCGAGGGCCACGACCGACAGCAGTACGAGTTGCCCTATGCGCAGGACAAGCTCATCACAGCCCTGGCTGCCGCCAACAAGAATTTCGTCTATGTCAACATCTCTGGCAACGCTGTGGCCATGCCTTGGCGCGACAAGGTTCCTGCCATCGTGCAGGGCTGGTATTTAGGCTCTGAGGCTGGCGAGGCTTTGGCTTCTGTCCTCACGGGCGACGCCAACCCTTCAGGCAAGCTTCCCTTCACCTGGGTGAAGTCTTTGCAGGATGTGGGCGCCCATGCCCTCAACACCTATCCCGGAACCTGGCGAAAGGAGGGCGGATCCAAGACCGAGGGCAACATCATCGACGAGGAATACAAGGAAGGCATCTATGTGGGCTATCGCTGGGCCGACCGCGAGAAACAGCGCCCTGTGTTCGCCTTCGGACACGGCTTGAGCTACACTCAGTTTGCCATCAGCAACCTGCGTGCCGACAAGTCATCGATGACAGCAGCCGACTCCATCACTTTCACCGTACAGGTAAAGAACATCGGTCAGCGTGCCGGATCAGAGACCGTACAGCTTTATGTGCACGACGCCAAGGCTTCTGTCGACCGTCCGCTCAAGGAGCTGAAAGGCTTCAGCAAGGTGAGTCTGCAGCCTGGCGAGAGCAAGGACGTCAGCATCACCCTCGGCAAGGATGCCCTCAGCTTCTACGACGAGGCTTCTGCTACATGGAAGGCAGAGCCAGGACAGTTTGAGGCCTGGGTAGGCAATGCCTCCGACAATCTGAAGTTGCGTAAATCTTTCCAACTGAAGTAATCTCCAAATAATCATTAAACTTAAGCTGGGTTCAGAAGTTATAGAAGTTAAAGAAGTTATCACTCCCTTCGGTCGTTAGAAGTTAAAGCCAACAGCCTTTTGGGTTGAAGATTTAGCTGTAAAGCATATGGCTTTAACTTCTCTAACTTCTTTAAATTCTTTAACTTCCCCATTTGCGAAAGTTGAGTAATAAGATATCAGCATGAAAAAGAATCTGTTATTAGCATCATTCATCCTGTTGGGGACTTTGCTGTCTCCTTCAGCCTTTGCCGCGCGCAAGAAGCTGCCGCCCATGAACGAGTACGTCGGCCAACTCATGTCGCGCATGACGCTTCAGGAGAAGATCGGTCAGCTCAACCTCATGGTGGCGGGCGACATCACCACGGGCAGCACTATGGACACTCAGGTGGCTGGCGACATCGCTGCCGGCAAGATGGGAGGCGTGTTCAACATCAAGGGCTTCGGTAAGATCAAAGCCCTTCAGAACGTCGCCATCCGCAAGAGCCGACTCGGTATTCCGCTCCTCGTGGGCATGGACGTCATACACGGCTACGAAACCATCTTCCCCATACCGCTCGCCCTCTCCTGCTCTTGGGACGAGGAAGCCCTGAGACAGGTGGGCGCTGTGTCGGCACGCGAGGCAAGCGCCGACGGCATCAACTGGACCTTCTCGCCTATGGTCGATGTGGCTCTCGATGCCCGCTGGGGACGCATCAGCGAAGGCTTCGGCGAGGACCCATACCTCAGTGGTGTCTTGGGAGCAGCTATGACTCGCGGCTATCAGCAGACTGACATGAGCCGTGAGACCATCGTCCCCAAAGACCACATCATGGCTTGTCTCAAGCATTTCGCCCTCTATGGAGCCGTTGAGGCAGGCAAGGAGTACAACACCACCGACATGAGCAAGATACGCATGTACAACCAGTTTCTGCCTCCTTATAAGGCTGTGGTCGATGCTGGTGTGGGAAGCGTCATGTCGTCGTTCAACCTCATCGACTATGTGCCTGCCACGGCAAGCCACTGGATGATGACCGACGTGCTGCGCAAGCAATGGAACTTCCAGGGCTTCGTAGTGACCGACTATGGCTCTATCGGCGAGATTCTGCAGCACGGCACAGCCCGCGACCTCAAGGAAGCTTCCGAGCAGTCGCTCCTGGCCGGAACCGACATGGACATGTGCTCGCAGGGCTTCGTGAGATTTCTGGAACAGAGCGTCAGGGAAGGCAAGGTGAGCGAGGCTGACATCGACATCGCCTGTCGCCGCATCTTGGAGGCCAAATACAAGCTGGGACTCTTCGAGGATCCTTACCGCTACTGCGACAGCAAGCGACAGAAGACCGATATCTTCACCGCCGCCCATCGTCAGACCGCACGCGACATTGCTGCCGAGACCTTCGTCCTGCTCAAGAACGACCGTCAGCTGCTGCCCCTCAGCAAGCAGGGCAAGATAGCCCTCATCGGTCCCCTTGCCGACACGCGCAGCAACATGAGTGGAACCTGGAGCGTGGCTGCCACCCCCGACCGCTATTCCTCTCTGCGTGAGAGCATGGAGAAAGCCCTCGAAGGCAAGGCGACGTTGCTCTATGCACAGGGCTGCAACGTGGTGTACGACGAACAGGAGCAGAAGGACGGCGAGTTGGGCAAGACCATCGCCCGAGGCGACGATGCGCAGATGGAGGCAGAAGCCCTTGAGGCTGCACGCCAGGCTGACGTTATCGTGTGCGCCATGGGCGAGACTGCCGATATGAGTGGCGAATGTGCCAGCCGCACCGACCTTCGCATGCCCGATGCCCAGCGTCATCTGCTCGCCCAGCTCGCCAGGACGGGAAAGCCCATCGTGCTGCTCAACTTCTCGGGTCGTCCCACCGTCCTCACTTGGGAACAGGAGCATCTGCCTGCCATCATGAACGTGTGGTTTGGCGGTTCTGAAGCTGCCGATGCCATCTGCGACGTCATCTTCGGCGACAAGGTGCCTTGTGGCAAGCTCACCGCCTCTATGCCCAAGACTACGGGACAGGAGCCTCTCTACTACAATCATCTGAACACTGGCCGTCCTGTACCCGATGACAATCCTCGATTTGCCAAATATGCCAGCAACTTCCTGGATGTACGCAATGGCGCCCTCTATCCTTTTGGATATGGCTTGAGTTATACCACCTTTGAGTATGGTTCGTTGCAGTTGAGTTCCCATAAAGCGAGTGTAGCCTCTGCCGACAGTGATACGTGGAACGACCATGCCGACATCACTGCCACCATTCGTGTTACGAACACAGGTCGTTGTGCAGCCGATGAAATCGTACAGCTTTACATTCGAGATAAAGTGGCAAGCATTTCCCGTCCTGTTAAAGAGTTGAAAGGCTTTCAGCGCATTCATCTTGCTGCAGGCGAGAGTAAGGAGGTAGTTTTCCACATAACTCCTGATATGCTGAAGTTCTATAATGCCAACCTACAGTATGTCCTCGAATCTGGCGATTTCGACGTCATGGTAGGCTCTAATAGTAGAGATACGAAGAATGTTATGTTCACAGTAGAATAAAGCCTTTGAGTGCTTCGTATAAGCGCTAAAGAGAATCCCCTGAAAGGAAGCCTTAGCGTATAGGCAACCTTTCAGGGGATTTTTATGATTGTATTCAGAAGTTATTTTATGAATCATGGAAGTTGTCATTCCTTTCTGTCACTAAGAACTCAAAGCAATAGCATCACTGCTTGAGTTTTATGAAAGTTAGATTAGAGATGTTAGAACGTTCCGATCTTCCTTACATCCTCCTCGAAGGAGTCTTTGTCGTTGATGGCACCTTTCTTGATATGTGCCCTGTAGTTGTAGATGGTGTTGACGCTGTAATGCAGGAACTCCGCTATTTTGCTGCTGTCGGTGATGCCCAGTCGGATAAGGGCGAAGATACGGATAGGGGTGGAGAGTTGGTCCTTCTTGGGCTGTTCTATGCGCTCTTCTGGGCGCAGCAGGGCATTGAAGGAATCGAGGAAATGGGGGAAGAGATGGAGAAAGGCAGAGTCGAAGTTGGTATAGAACTCCTCTAAGTCCTCTTCCTTGAAGTCCTGTGGACGTGTCATCTCGTACAACTCGTCATATTGGCGTGTCTTCAGCTTCTTGTGCACTCTCTTGCGCAGATCCTCTATCTTGTTGATATAGATGGAGCAGAGGCGCATAAAACGTCCCACATACTCTTCCTTGACACGGTTGGCGTCGGTGAGTTCGTGGTTGACCACAGAGAGCTGGCTGTTGGTGATGGAGAGCTGCTCGTTGAGCGACTTGAGCTGGGCATTGAGCTCGTACAACTGGCGGTTGGTTTTGGCGAGGTCGTCTCTTGCGATGGCGAGTTTATGGCGCTGTCGGCTGACGTAGAACACACCGATGAGGAGCATCAACGCCAGGATGCTGATGATGCAGAGGGTATAGTTCTGTCGCCTGTTGTACTGGTCGTTCTCGTCTTTGTACATCTTGGCGATGACCGACAACAGGGGCGATATCTGGGCCAGTCGCTGTCGTGAGCCGAAGCGGTTGGCGCAGATGCTGCTGAAACTGATGTACTTGTAGGCTCTGTCGACATCGTTGAGGCCCATGAGTTGGTTGGCCATTTCCCACATGGATCCTTGGTCCATGACGCCGTTCCTGATGTCGGTGAGGACTGATTCTGCCAGCCAGTACATCATGCGGGTTGAGTCGTTCTCTGCCTTGTATGCCAGATAGCGGTAGAGGGTGACGAGGGCATAGGGATGCGATCCTTTCTCTACGTGGCTGAGCCACTGGTCGTTGATGCGTATGGCTTCCCGATTGTCGTGGGCATTGAGGGCGTCGAGCTCACGATATTGGAATACGGGATTGCTGGTGCGGGGAAGGACAGCATACATCTTTTGTCGGTATTGGGCTGCCATGACGCCGTATTGCGCCTCAGGGGTGATGGGATTGCGGTAATAGATGATTTCGCCGTACACGTGATTGTAGGCCATGTAATACATGCCCTTGGCAATGTTGTCAAGCTGCGTGGTGTCGATGGCGCTGAGGGTGTTAAGCGCCTCAATAAACTTGCCTGTGCTGGAGCAGCGGATGGCGATGAGTGCCTGGCACTTGCCTACTTCTGACGGCTTGCCCGTCTTCCGGGCTATCTCGATGCAGCGTTTGAGGTAGATGATGGCAGAGTCGTTGACGAAGGGCGTGTACTCTTCGTATAGCCGATAGGAGAGTTGGTATTCAGCATGGGGGTTTTTGGCTTTCGAGAGCTGTTGCTGCAGCTGTCGGATGCGCTGTTCCTTGCGACTGACGTATTGGGCAGAGTGGTCTATCGCCTCGTCGATGCAGTGGAGCAGGGAGTCGACGCTCTGTGGGGTCTGTGCATGACCTATGAGAACTGACAGCGCAAGGAAAAGTTGCGTAGTAAGGATGATTTTTAGGCTTTGTTTGGCTTTCTTCATTTTCAGGTTTTTGCTGTTTTTCTGCAAAAATATGAAAATTTTTAAAAATACGCAAGAACAAAGCAAAAAATAACGATAGTTGAGGTGTTTTTCTGGAGTTAAAGGTTTTTTTCAGGAGTTAAGGAGTTTTTTCAGGAGTTAAGGAGTTAAGGAGTTAAAGGAGTTAAGACAAATGTCTTGAGGGTTTAATTAAAGGAGTTAAGGAGTTTTCTCAGGAGTTAAGGAGTTAAGAAGTTAAGACAACAGAATTTTGGTGTAGTTTTTTAACAACAAAGCATATGTCTTAACTCCTTAACTTCTTTAACTCCTTAACTCCTGAAAAAACTCCCTAATGAGATTTACTTCTGGAATACGCGAACGTAGTCCACTTCCATTGTGGCTGGGAGGCATGATGGGTCTAAGCCCTGGCCGCCGCCCCAGGCACCGCCCCAGGCGAGGTTGAGGATGGGGTAGAAGGCTGCATCGAAAGGCCATGCCTCCTTGCCGCTGCCGTCGTTGCGATAGGTGAGGAGTTTCTCGCCATCCACATAGAAGGTCATGTATTCTGCTGTCCACTCCATGCCGTAGGTGTGGAACTCGGTCTGTGAGTTGCTGATCTTGCGGCGTGCAGACTCGATGGCAGTGCCACCGTTGTTGTACTTGGTGCAGTGGATGGTGGAAACAACCACGTCGGGGTCGTAGCCCACAGACTCCATGATGTCGATCTCGCCATCACCAGGCCATTTCTGCCAATTGACAGGCATCATCCAGAATGCGGGCCATGTGCCCTTGCCCTTAGGGAGCTTGATGCTTGCCTCGATGTATCCATACTTCCAACCTGTGGATTCACGAGCGTAGAGACGAGCGCTCTTGATGGTGCCGCCATCGTCGAGGAGGTTGATCTTCAGTGTTCCGTTGGAAACCTGTGCCACCTGGTCCTCGCGCACGTAGGTCTGCAACTCGTTGTTCACCCATCCGGCTGGCTTGATCTCGTAAGTCCAGTCTGGTCCCAATTCGTTGTCGCTGAACTCGTCGTTCCATACGAGGTTGTAGCCCTCGATGGGGCAGGTGATGTTCTGTCCGCCCTTGGCCTGGGTGACGGTGATGTTCTGGCGTGAGCCACCCGACCAGATGGTGATGTTGCCAGTGCGCTCAGCGCCCTGGTTCTCGCCCACGGTGACGGTGATGGTGGCTTTCTTGCCTACGGGATTGGTGGGTGTCACCTTGATCCAGCTGTCGTTGGAATAGGCGGCAAACTCGTGTGTGCTCTCCACCTCGGCGGTCTGTGTTCCACCTTCCTTCTCGAAGTTCAGCGTGGTGGAAGAGAGGGTGATGGTCTCGGCCGAAGCGTAGCTGATGTCGGTTTCGTTGTTGCTGCAAGCGCTGAGGCTTATAGCAACAGCGAATATTGCGCTAAAAATCATTATCTTTTTCATGTTAGTATGTTTATTGTTCAAGTTTTCAGGGGGAATTCCCATGAATTCCTCACCTGAGAAACTTGAGTTTTGATGAAATTACTGAGCAGTTTTCTGGAAGATGATATCGTAGATTTCTACCTTCTCGCCTTCTGGATTTCCTCCAAAGTCGAATACAAACTTGAGGGCATCGGCCGCACCGACCTTGAGGATGCTGGCAGGAACCTTGACCTGATATTCCTCGCCTGCCTTCAGGTCGTAGGTGTTGACGAAGAAGAAGTTATCATCGCTGCTCGTGTCTGTTATCTTCACGGTTACGCCCTTGATGTCTTTCTTAGCCAGGAACTTGCACGAGAAGTCGTAAGGCGTGTCAGCCTCGCCCGGAATGTCGGTGATGAGGTGAACCTGTGCCTGCCACTGTAAGAAGGTCGCTGTAGGCAGCTCAACGGTGTAATGGCCGTTGTCGGCAGTGAAATCGGGAGCGGCTATCTCGGCCCATCCTGGTGCATAGTAGAAGAAGGTACTGAAGCCAGCGTCGCCCTTGTCGTCCACATGGCTCTTCCAGATATTGGAAGCGCTGTTGTAGTTGTATACGGTCTTATCTTCTTCCTCGGCAGGTGCTTCCACACCGTCGCACTTGTGTTCCTGCAAGTCGATGTTGCTGATGGTGAGCTTGGTGTTGTCGGCATTGCCTCCGCCGTCGACGACTAAGGTGACGTTGTCCATGTCGATGCCATCCATGTCGCTACGGTAGAAGAGAACTTCCTGGTTGGCCTTCAGGTTGATGCGCTCCATAAAGTAGTAGCTGTCGTCGTCGCCAGTCTTGACGAGCTTGAGGGTGACGCCTGGATGATCGGTGGTGGAAACGAGCTTGCAAGAGAAGTCGTACTTGGTAACCGCGTTGGTGGTCATGTCGGTGAGGAACTTGACCTGTGCTTGCCACTGTTCGGTGGTTGCTGTAGGCAGCTCAATGGTGTAGGCACCGTTCTTCTCGGTGACGGTTGGGTTGTCTATCTGTGCCCATCCCGGTGCATAGAAGAACTCGTTGGTGAACTGGCAGTTCTTCCACATGTTGCAGTCGCTGTTGGAGTTGAAGCCCTGGAAGCCCTCGCTGGCGCAGGTGAGGATGTAGTGCCATGCTCTGTTGCCATCGTCCCATACGAGCACCATGGTGCTGCCGGTAATGCTCTCTACACGCAGACGGAGCTCGCCGTTATAGGCTGCGTCGGCTGGGATGTAGGGGAAGCAGGTGTTGGCAGGCATGATGAGGTAGAGGTCGTCGCCCTCGGCACTGAGCTGGTAAGAGCTGTGCTGCTCGCTGACAGGCACCATGTAGTCTTCGGTGCCCTGATGATGGTCGGGGAAGAGGGAGCAGCCTTTGTTGACATACATGGTTCCGCCAGCACCTGGGTTGTAGGTATAGCTGTAGTCTGCGCCAAAGGTGAGTCGGTCGTCGTACACACCGAATTCAGCCTTCTCGTTGGGTCCAGCCTGATAATCCCCAGTGCCGTCGGTTCCTGAAGGTCCGCACGCTATGTGGGCGGGTTCGGTGGCAGCGATGCGCCACTCCTTGCCCGACAGTTTGCCTACGATCTCGTTGAAGTCGACGAGGGTGTTGGTGACGTGGAATGTGGTCTCGCCCATGCCCTGCGACATACCGTTGCGGTTGCCCACACGGTAGTAAACCTTATAGTCGCCCGAATTGACCCATATCTTCTGCAGTGGGTTGACGGTGGAGTAGACGGGGTTCTTGGTTACTTCCTTGCCGTCAACAGGAATGTACCACATGGGGTAGATGCCGTCGCCCTCCATATTGAAGGTTACTGTGTTGGTCTCGTCGTCGACGCTGGCAGTCACCTTTGCGTTCTCTGCCAGTGGCAGTCCTGCCTCTGATACGCCGTCGAAGTCCTCTGGGCTGCACGCGCTGAGTGCCAACCCTGCTGTGGCAGCGATGAGGAGTGCCTTGCTGAATATGTTATGTTTCATAATTGCTTGAGTCTTTTGATTAATAGTCGTTTTGTGTCAGTGTGCCGTGAGATGCGTCGAGCTCACTCAAAGGAATAGGAAGATATTTCTTCTTCTCTGTCCATGTGTTGGTGCGGTAGCCGTAGGCATCGGGTACGAGTGTGGTGGCAGCCTTTCCTGTGCGGATGAGGTCCCAGTAGCGCTTGCCCTCGCCTACAAACTCCTTGTGGCGCTCGTCGATGATGTTGTCGATAGTGGCAGCCTTGTTGTCGGTGAGTCCGGCACGGTGGTGCACCTTGTTGAGGTATTCCTCGGCATCTGCCGTGTTGCCGCCTGTGCGCACGATGAGCTCGGCTGCATTGAGCAGGGTCTCGGCGAAGCGGTAGATGCGCAGGTTGTTGTTGAAGTTAAGGTCGCCATCGGCTTTCTGGTCCTTGTTATTTTCTTTATAGGCGATATACTTCTTGAGCCAGAGTCCGGTGTATTGCCAGCTCTTGGTGTCGCAGTTCTTGCCACGTCCGTCGAAGATGGTGGCGTCCTTGCGCACGTCGCCCTCGTCGAAGAGGTCTAAGGTCTCGAGTCTTACAGGCTCAAATCCCCATCCATTGTCCACTCCGTCGCTCTCCTTGTAGTCGCGTGGAGAGATGAAGCGTGGATAGACGGTTCCGCCCGCATTGATGACTCCACCGCCCCAGGCACGCACGGCTCCGTCGTCCATGTAGCCTATCTCGAAGATGCTCTCCTTGGTCCACTCGCCACTCTCGAGGAAGATGTTGGCGTAGTCGGGGTTGAGGTCGTAGTCCTGCTTGTCTTTGATGATCTCTTGCATATAGCCTAATGCCTTGGCGTAGCGGCTCTCATCGTTCTGATACATCACCATCTCGGCATAGATCATGTAGGCGGCAGCCTGGCTCATGCGTCCCAGGTTCTTGTCGTCCCACTTCATAGGAAGGGCGTTGAGGTCGATGGCGGTTTCGAGGTCTTTGATGACAGCCTCGTACACCTCGTCGGCGCTCTTCTGCTCACCGATGTAAGGCGACTTGAGGTTCTCGAAGTAGAAAGGTATGTTGCCATAGAACTTCCACACCTGCATGTAGTAGAAGGCGCGCAGCACCTTGGCTTCGGCCATGAAGGTGTTGTAGTCGGCCTGTGTGAGGGCAGCCTTGGCCCACTCTATATAGGTGAGCACGTCGTTGGCGTTGCGTATGCCTTTGTAGCTTTGATCCCAGATGCCTGTGAGGGCATCGCCAGAGTTCTGGGTGCTGGCGTAGTTGGACATCTTCTGTAGGAAGAGGTTGTCGGAACTGGTTCCGCCGCCTACCCACACATCGTCTGCCATGATGTCGCTGCAGAGCTGTAACGGAGCATACTGCTCGTTGTTCCAGTCGTACTGGCGCATGGGGTTGTAGGTGGAAACCACGGCTTCCATGATGTGCTCCTTGTTGCTGTAATATTCCTGCAGGGTGGCCTTGTCGGGAGGTGTCACGTCCAAGAAGTCGTCTGAGCAGCTTGTCAATGTAAGGGGAGCGATGAGCGCTGCCATCAATACATATTTATATATTTTCTTTGTCTTCATAATGATAAGTTTTTTAGAGGTTTAGAATCCAAGGTTGAAGCCCACGGTGATGGTGCGGCTCTGAGGATAGACACCATAGTCGACACCCAGCGAAGTACTGTAGTTTCCGTCTTTTCTTTTGTCTGATGAGATTTCTGGGTCGAAGCCTGCATACTTGGTAAGGGTGAGGAGGTTCTCGGCTGCTACGAAGAGGCGCAGCTTGTTGACGAAGAACTTCTTGGTGATGAACTGTGGCAGAGTGTAGCCCAGCTGGATGTTCTTGAGTCTGAGGTAAGAACCGTCGGTGATGTAGAGGTCGCTGCTCTGCCAGTTGGTTCCGTCGTTGATGACGAAGCGTGGGTACTTGTTGGAAGTGCCCGGACCTGTCCAGCGGTTGAGCAGATAAGAAGGAAGGTTGGCAGGCTGAACGTCGGTGCGGCGTGTGGCATCAAAGATGTCGTTGCCGGCAGTGCCCTGCCACATCATCATGAAGTCGAAGCCCTTGTACTCGGCGTTGAGGGTGAAACCGAAGGTCCAGTCGGGCATTCCCTTGCCTATCTTGGTGCGGTCGGCAGCATCGATGGCTCCGCTGCCGTCAACATCGACGAAGCGCACGTCGCCAGGCACAGCCTTAGGCTGCAGCATCTTTCCGTCCTTGTTGACCCATGCCTTCACCTCGTCCATGGTCTGGAAGATACCGGCTGTCTTGTAGCCGTAGAAGTATGGGAAAGGCTCGTTGTTGGAACCGCGGGCAATTTCGCCTGTGTTTTGCATATCTGCAACGGGGATGAAGCCAGTGGTGTTGCCGAGGTTCTTCAGTTTGTTCTTCAGATAAGAGGCGTTGGCTTTGGCGTGGAATTTGGCCTTGCCGATGTTCCACTTGTAGCTGGCCTCGAACTCAAGACCCTTGTTCTCCATGTCGCCCACGTTGCCAAGAGGTGCGCCGGCACCCACGTAGTTAGGAATTGGCATACTGATGATCATGCCGTTGGTCTTCTTGATGTAATAATCGAGGCTGAATGTCAGGGCGTTCTTAAAGAATCCCAAGTCGATACCTAAGTCGGTCTGCTCGCTCTCCTCCCACTTCAGGTCGGGGTTGGCAAGTGAGCCTGCCTGTACACCATTGACAACGGTCTCGCCCTTGCCCAGGATGGTGTTGTAAGGCGAAGCTGTCCAAGCAGCATAGGTGAAGTCGCCGATGTTGTCGTTACCATTCTTACCCCAGCTACCGCGAATCTTCAGGTTGCTCAACCAGTCGGGAGCTTTGAAGTAAGGTTCGTTGATGACGTTCCAACCCAAAGAGAATGAAGGGAAGGTGGCGTAGCGGTTGTTGGCACCGAAGCGTGAGCTACCGTCGCGACGTACAGTAAACTGTGCCATGTAGCGCTCGTCGTAGTTGTAACTGGCACGGAAGAAGTATGAACTCAGGGTGTGCTCGTAAGCAGGTCCTCCACTGGCAGACATCTCGCCACGGCTCTGGTCGGCACTCGTATTGTTCATGAAAGGCTTGTTGATGTCCTTGAGGTTCTGCAATGCACCCTTGAGGTTCATGCCTGTATTCTTCATCGCACTCTGACCAGCCACCAGGTTGATGGTGTGCTTGTTGAAGGTCTTGTCCCAAGTCAGCACGTTCTCCAACTGCCATACAGTGCCACGGTTGCTCTCCTGGTGGGCGTTGGTGATAGTGGCCTTATTGTTTCCAGAGAGATAATAGAGAGGTGTGTAGCCGTCGCTTCCCCAGAATGAGAGGTCGGCTCCGTAAGAGATGCGGTATTTCACGCCGTAACCGATGTTGAGGTCGGCAGAGAAGTTGGCTACAAACTTATGGCTCCAGCCCAAGTCGCCAGGCAGCGAGAGCATGGCCAATGGGTTGTTCATTTCCTGATAGCTGCTTCCTGGAACTGTGTACATACGTCCGGCTCCATCGTAGAGCATGTACTGCTCGCCATAGAGATTGCTCTGAGCTTCGGCTGCTGCACCGCTCACGGTAGGAGTGAGGATAGGAGAGAGGTAGAGGGCTGAACCCAATGGAGAACCATACTGAGAGTTGGCATCGATGGCCTTGCTCTTGACACGTGCGTAAGAGATGTTGGCGCTGATCTGCAGTTTGTTGAGCCAGTCGCGGTCCTTGGTGTCGTCGAAGAGCGTGTAGCTGGTATTGCTGCGAAGCGACAGACGGCTGTAGTTGCTTCGGTCGTAGTTGCCGCCTACGATACCGTCCTGATGATAGTAACCCATAGAGAGATAATAGTTGATCTTGTCGGAAGCGCCGCTGACGTTCACCTCATGGTTGACAACACCGGCGTTGTCGTTGAACACTTCGTCCTGCCAGTCGGTGCCCTTGCCGTACTGATAAGGATCGGCATAGATAGGCGCCTGTCCTGCGTTGACAAGACCTTCGTTCATCATCACTGCATACTCGGTGGCGTTGAGCACATCGCGGTGCTTCCATGGGTTCTGCCAGCCGTAAGAGAAGTTGTAGTTCACGTGCACTCTGCCCTTCTCGCCGCCCTTGGTGGTGACGAGGATGACACCGTTGGCAGCACGTGTACCGTAGATGGCACCAGAGGCAGCGTCCTTCAGCACCTCGATGCTCTCGATGTCGCTGGGGTTCAGATAGTCGATACCGCCCTCGATAGGCATTCCGTCAACGATGTAGAGAGGGTTGCTGTTGTTGATGGTTCCGATACCACGGATACGAACCTGAGAGGCTGCACCAGGCTGACCTGATGAGGAAGTGACGGTAACACCTGAGGCCAAGCCCTTCAGCGCATTGTCGACACGTACTGTCGCCTTGCCGTCGAGGTCGTCGGCGCTCACCTTGGCGATAGAGGCTGTCACGACGCTCTTCTTCTGAACACCATAGCCCACTACCACTACGTCTTCGAGGGTGCGTGAGTCTTCCTTCAGCGTGATCTTCAGCTTGTCGGAAGCCTTCACCTCCTGAGTCACATATCCTATATAAGATACGACCAATGTTGTGTTGGGGTTGGCTTGAATCGTGAAGTTACCATCCAAGTCGGAAACTGTACCTTGCGAGGTACCTTTTACTACTACTGATGCACCGATGATGGGTTCTCCGCTCACGTCGGCAATGTTACCCTTACAGGTAATCTGTTGCGCCTGCATGATGGTTGCCACAAACAATGTCAGCATCACCATTAATAACCTTGTTGGTTTCATAAGCTAAATGTTTAGATTTTTTATTATTATTGTGTCTCGTTATTATTAGGTACGATGTAGATGGACGACTTTTTCGTCTTTTACCGAAGCATTCGTTTTTCCGCTTGCAAATGTACTAAAAAAAATAGTCGGTAACAACCCAGTGATAAATAAAAGTGGATTTGTAAAGTAGAAAGTTTTTCTTATATTTCTGATTATCAGTGCTATGCGAGAAACTTGAAAATCGAAATCAGTGGACGCTTTATAAAGCTGAACTTCGAGAAAAGGGCGTTTTCATCCTTCTTGTGTGTTGACAAAAAATAGAATTGTGTTTTCGTGCGATTTTGCTTCTGTTCGTATGTTGTCCACTTTCTTCTTATCTTTGATTATCTTTTAAACAGTTGATTATTAGTGGTTTGTGAATCTTATGGCACTTCAGTTGTTCCACTTTTCCATTTTATGCCTAAAAATGGGTGGATTTTTTGCTTAATTTTGCGACAACAATCTGATTTTTTTAATAACTTTAAAAACTTAAATGCGTATGAAACATTTGAATTTACTTCTGTTTGCATCGTCCATGATGTTCGTGGCGCCTGCTTATGGCCAGGATTATAAAAAGGTATGGGCAGACGAGTTCGACAACGTGGGTTCAGTAGACGAAAGAACCTGGAACTTTGAGACTGGAAACTATAACCAGGGATTTGGCAACTGGGAGTTGGAAAACTATTCGAAGGCCAACGCCACCGTGGGTCTCGCTCCCGACGGAACCACCAAGGCTCTCATCATCACAGCCAAGCCTGATCTTACTTCTGCCCGACTCTTCACCAAGGACAAGGTGTCGTTCAAATATGGTAAGTTGGAAACACGCATCATGATTCCTAAGACAGCCAACGGTCTGTGGCCAGCCTTCTGGCTTCTTGGCAACACGGGAACATGGCCTTCGTGCGGTGAAATCGACGTTTTGGAGATGGGACATGTCGATGGAATCAAGAACGGCACTCAGGAGAAATACTATAGCGGTGCCTGCCACTGGGGTGTTTATCAGAATGGTGGCTATCCCAACTATGGCAAGTTCACTACCTCGCCTACGAGCCTGCAGGACGGCAAGTTCCACAAGTTCGTATTGGAGTGGACTCCCGAAGTCATCAACATGTATCTCGACGACGCTGCCAAACCTTATTATAGTATGGACATCAGCGACAGAAGTCTGAATACATCGCCAGGCAACTATTTCAACAAGCAGTTCTATCTGCTCGTCAACTTGGCGATAGGCGGCAACTTCACAGGCGTGCACGATAGAGCAGCCGTTACTGCCCTCAATTCTGGCGAGAAGAAGATGTATGTAGACTATATTCGCCTTTACCAGAAGGAGGGACAGGAGTGCTACACTATCAACGGAACTACTGTCGACAATATCAACGAGGACACTCGTTTTGAGGACACAACCACCGAACTGGGCAAGTATGGCTACAAGGCGCTCGACGCAACGGGCAAGTCGGTATTCGACTTCTCCAAAGGCTCCGACTACGTCATTATCAGCGCTTCCACCGGTGTAATGGAGCAGATGGGGGCTGAGAAAATCAAGGCCGACTATTCGGTAGACAACACCAAGCAGCACCTCTATATCTGGAATGGAAACACTTATACGCCAAGCGCAGGAACAGGTGTCAATTCCTTCGGACTTAACGAGGAATATACCGTCTATACTGTTGCCAACGTGGGATGGTCAGGATTGGGCTTTGCCGGAGTAAAAGACCTCTCCATGCTCGATGACAGCTACTATCTCCATTTCTCGGTAAAGGGCGATGATGCCCTCTTGCATGCTTCTCATGCGTTTGGTGTGGGTGAGGCCCGTTTCACTCTCGGCAACGCTCCATTGGATGGTAATATGATTTTGGGCGACTTCAAGCGCGATGGCGAATGGTACAGTTTCGACATTCCTTTCAGCCAGCTCAAGAAGATGGCAGGAACCGTGTTCCTCGACAAGGACGGCGGTGCTGCTGCCTATAGGGAGAATGCTTTCTGCGCGCTCAGTGGTGGAAATGAAGGAACAAAGCTGATCTTCGACAACGTGTTCTTCTATAAGAAGCAGGGTGGCAGCGAGACTCCTGATGTCGACGCTACGCTCGGAGAATTTGGATCCAAGTCGCTCAACGCCGAAAAACAGTCGACTTTCGACATTGCATCGGGTTCCGACTACGTGCTCATCGCCACTGGCAGCACCTTTGCCAATCAAGTAAAGGACGCAGGCAAGGTAAAGGCCGACTACAATGTCGACAATAGTCGCTATAACTTCAACCTCTGGGAGGGCACCATGACAGGTGCTACAGCCACAGGCACCAACAGCTTCGGCTACAACGAGGAATACTCCTGCGTGAAGGTTGTCGGTGGAAAAGGTTGGTCGGGCGCAGGCTATGCTCCTGCAGAAGCCACCGATATGAGCATGATAGACGACAGTTACTGGCTCCACTTCTCAATGAAGACAACCAACGAGATCAGCAAGAGCGCTCCTTATGCCATTGTCATTGGCGAGAATGCTCATTTCACCATTGGCTCAGCTCCTTTTGTGGATGGAACCAATAAATATGCTGTCCTTGGCGATTTCTATCGCAACGGCGAATGGTACAGCTTCGACATTCCTATGACAGAAATCAAGAAATATGGCGCTCCTGCCTTCTTGGGTAATAGTTCTTACAAAAATAACATCCTGAGTGTCCTTGCTGGCGGAACCGACGGTGTAGAGGTGAATCTCGACGGTGTCTTCTTCTACAAGAAGATTACTACTGGCATCCAGGCTTCTACTGCCGACAAGCAGCAGCAAGCCAAGGTGCTCGGCATCTACGACCTCACTGGCCGCCGTGTCAGCGATATGAATGCTGGTGGCATTTACATCGTAAGAACCAACAAGGGAAGCTTTAAGGTGAAAAAGTAATATTTAAAGGTAAAAAAGTAAAAAGGTAAAAACAATTTTCTCAAATGGGGAAGTTAGAGAAGTTAAAGAAGTTAGAGAAGTTAAAGCCATATGCTTTACAGCTAAATATTCAACCAACAAGGCTGTTGGCTTTAACTTCTAACGACCGAAGGGAGTGATAACTTCTTTAACTTCTATAACTTCTGTACATGTGAAAGTTAAGATAACTTCTCTAACTTCCGTACATGAGAAAGCTCAATAAATCAGGTACAAGGGGGCGTTTCTTCAAGATGAAATGCCCCTTTTGGCTTAATATTTTTCAAAACGAAGAAATAGATAAATAATAGATAATCAGTTACTTGTGCTCTTTTTGTTGCTTCGTGAAGCCACTTTTTTACCCACTGCCGAAAAACGAAACGATAAAAAGAGTAATTTTACAAGCGAAAACTTAATTGTGTAATTATATGTAATGATGATGCTTTGTGCGCATTTGTCTCAGCATCGCTTTATGATTACGACAAAGTCGATTCTGTTGAAAATATTGCCGACGAAGATGACGACGACCCGATCAGCGGCGATGATGGAATCATTTGGAATGACTAACAACTTTATTTCACGTTTTTCAAAAAAGTACAAAGCATGAATACATTGAAACAAACTCTGTTTTTATTGCTCGTTCTCGTATTTTCGGGAGTGAGCAAAACTATTGCCCAATCCACTGGCGTGTATGTAGGTGGACATATCCGACGTGATCGTCCCGGTACCATCGAGAAATTACGCAATTCTGGTTTCACATACATCATTCTCTTCAATATCAACGTTGAGCCCGATGGTACACTGACTACAGATGGCGAGACGGTATGCAAAGATGGAAAGTATGTGTTTGGTAACACGCAACCCAACTATGTCTCTGACATAAAAAAACTAAAACAGGCACCAACAACCATAAGTAGAATAGAAATATGTATAGGTGGTTGGGGTAACGAGTCTTTTAGTCGCATCAAGGAACTTATTAATAGTCATGGTGTAGGAAGTGGTACCATCTTGTATAAGAATTTTAAAGCGCTTAAAAATGCCATTCCAGAGATTGATGCTGTAAACAACGATGATGAGCATTGCTACGATGTCGCAACGGCTGTTAAATTCCACCAGATGATGTATGAATTGGGGTATAAAACAACTGTCGCGCCATATACGAACCGTAGTTTTTGGGAAAATCTTGTTTCTCAGTTGGGCGATAGATGTGATAGGGTACTTATACAGTGTTATGATGGCGGAGCAGGAAACAATCCATCCGACTGGCATTTAGGTAACAGAGCTGTCCATGCAGGAAGAATGAATTACCAAGAAGGTGGTGTAGATGCATGCGTAGCTCAGATGGAGTCATGGAAGAAAAATAATGGAGTGAGCGGAGGTTTTATTTGGGTTTATAACGATGAAACATGGAATCTTAATCAGTGGGCAACGAGGATGCTACGTGTGTTTGGTACAAAAAAGTGCGATGACAGTATAGCAATTCTTTATGCAGATTCCGACTATCATGGTTATTCAAAATCATTGGGCGAGGGTAGCTACACTCAGGCAGAACTCGCCATGTATGGCATTAGTGCTAAGGATATATCATCGTTGAAGGTCACAAAAGGCTTCAAGATTACACTCTATGAGAATGCTGATTTCACTGGTAATTCAAAGAGTTGGACAACAGACGCTTCTTTTGTTGGTGGGGATTGGAACGATAAGGCTTGTTCGGTGCGAATCGAACCAAATGGTAAGAGCGGTCTGTCGGGTAACTTCAAAATCATGAACCGCAACAGTGGTAAGTATCTTGACTTGGATAATAACAAGACTGATAACAATACCGCAATCGTCCAGTTTGATGACGAGGGTGTAGATGCCTCTCAGACGTGGACATTTACAGAGGTGATGAAAGGTAAGGGTGTCTACTCCATCTGCTCCTATGGTAATAAGAACCGAGGTATGGATGTCGTTGATTTTTCTAAGGATAACGGAGCTCAGGTGCAACTATACGACTATTTGGGTAATAATCATCAACAGTTTATTCTCTACGACTGTGGTGAAGGCTATTATCAACTTGTAGCTCGTAACAGTGGTAAAGTGGTAGAGATTCCACAATCAAGCAAAGGAAATGGTGAATGGATAAAAATCTACGACAACAATGGCACCCACACACAACAGTGGGCCGTGGTTGAGAACCGATACGACGAGGCTTCTGCAGTTACATTGTATACCGATAAAGGCTATAAGGGTAAAGCTGTGACCCTTTCTGAAGGCAAATATAACCTCAGTCGAATGGGGCTTTACAATCTGAAGGACAATGATATGAGTTCTTTGAAGGTCACTCCTGGTTTCAAGGTTACAATCTATGAGGGTGACAATTTCAATGGCAAAAGTAAGTCATACACAGCCTCTGAGAGTTTCGTTGGTGAAGAATGGAATGATAAGATGTCTTCGTTGAAGGTTGAGGCATACGGAAAGAGTGGACTATCAGGTGACTATAAGTTGCAAAACCGCAACAGTGGTAAGTTTCTTGATTTGGACAACAACAACACAGACAATAAAACAGCCATCGTTCAATATGATGATGAGGGCATAGATGCAACGCAGATATGGACATTGACAGAGATTGGTGGTGGTGTTTATTCTATATATACTTCAGTCAACAAAAGGCAAGGTATGGATGTAGCCGATTGGTCGAAAGACAATGGCGCCCAGGTGCAACTCTATGAATATATCGGCAACAGGAATCAACAGTTCATCGTTGTCGAAAAGGGTGATGGTTATTATCAATTTGTTTCACGTCTTAGTGGTAAAGTGATAGAGATACCGAGCTCGAGCAAGGACAATGGCGAGTGGATAAAGCTATATGACAACAATGGCACCAATACGCAACAGTGGAAATTCGTTAGTCCGTCAGTCTATTCTGGCATCGTAAACACCGAAAGTCTCTCTGGGATGAACCTCAGAAAAGAGGGCAATACCATCATCGTGACAGGTGCAAAAGGTAAAGAATTGACTATCTATGATGTAAGCGGAAGACTGATACGTTGCGAGAGGGTTCAATCGAACGTAGACTCAATATCCATCTATGACCAACCTTCAGGAATTTATGTGATAAAGGTAGCTCAAGAAATATTCAAAATTAGATTTTGATGCAAATAAAGACACTTATAATTGTTTAATACAAAAACTATAGACTTATGAGATTTAAAAACTTATTAACTATTTTATTACTCTTCGTTGCTACATTGCTTTGGGCAGAGCCTATAACACAGAGTACTGCGCGAAAGAAAGCAGTAAACTTTGCAAGTAAGCATGGTAAGACTATAGCTGGAGATGTAAAAAACCTTTTTAAAGTGAGAGGCAAGACTAAAGCACAAGCAATGCCGTATTATGTATTTAATACCAATGATGATAACGGTTTTGTTATTGTTTCGGGAGATGACCGAACAGCGGAGATCCTTGCTTACTCGGATAAAGGTCGTTTTAATGCAGATGAAATACCAGATAATATGCGCGCATGGCTTCGTTATTATGCCCATGTGATAGGTTCGTTGGAATCCACATCGTCTGTCAAAGCGTCAAGTACCACATTATATGATAATGGACTACGTGAAGCCAATAGCGCTATCTCTCCCCTTCTATCTTGCACCTGGAATCAAGGTAGTCCTTATTATGATCGCTGTCCGTTAGTTGAAGGGCGCAGATGCTACACAGGTTGCGTATGTACAGCTGCTGTACAAGTGATGTATTATCATCAATGGCCTAAATCTGCTACCACTAATATTTCAGAGCATTCGTTTACATATAATAATAGGAGATACACGGAAAACGAACTACCACCTGTTGTCTTCGATTGGAAAAGCATGAATGACAGTTATCGTGATGGTCAATCAGATCATTCGGCAACTGCTGTCGCTGTACTCATGCAATATGTAGGGCAGGCCATTAAGTCTGGCTATGGACCTGATGGAACTGGATCAAGTTTTACAGAAGTGGAGAATGCCTTAAAGAACAACTTCGGTTACGATGGAAATATTCAACATCTTTTTCGTAACAATTATAGTAACGAAGCATGGGAAAGTTTGATATATCGAGAATTGGCAGAGCGCCGGCCGGTCCTCTATGCAGGCACATCAAGTGGTGGAGCACATGCATTTGTATGTGATGGATATGATGGAAACGGTCTTTTTCATATCAATTGGGGATGGGGAGGAATGTGCAACGGCTACTTCAAACTATCCGTTTTGAACCCTAACGACAATAGTGGCATGGGTGCAAGTAGTTCAAAAGACGGCTATTCCATGAATCAAGATGTGCTCATTGGGATACAACCTCCATCGAAACACGCCGATAATCCTGTGGCAACATTTTATTCTGATATCGACTACAAAGGTAAGGCTGTGGACTTACCAGAAGGAGAGTTTTTGCTGTCCTCATTACAGTCATATGGGATAACAAACGATGATATATCGTCGTTGAAGGTGAAGAGTGGTTTCAATGTCGTTGTCTATGAGAATGATGGATTCGGCGGGAAGAGCAAATCTTACACAGCTTCTACTGCTAATATGGGTTCTGAGTGGAACAAGCAAGTATCATCAATAAAGATCGAACCAAATGGTAAGAGCGGTCTATCGGGTAACTTCAAAATCATGAACCGCAACAGTGGTAAGTATCTTGACTTGGATA
>ERZ1026862.479-NODE-479-length-26588-cov-12.066936_pt1 | contig 26588 bp, 46 predicted proteins | sample MGYA00380161_ERZ1026862 | MGnify/ENA primary metagenome ERZ1026862 (study PRJEB33269, sample SAMEA4719797) | human gut metagenome | biome: human-associated habitat; feature: organic feature; material: feces | place: Cameroon | collected 2013-10 ... | reverse complement strand
ACGATGAATCGTAACTACAACATCGCTATCTTTTAGATATGTTTGAAATCTTGCCGTCGTCATTCAATTTTATTGTTTTATTAGAAAAACGTATACTTATTAGAAATATTGTCTTAAATCCATCTTTTTTCCCCTTCATATTAAAGACAATTCGGAGAACTTATCCCCCAACAATTCCTTTAGTTGTTGTTCATTCATCAAATGGTCATCTTCTTCCAAAGAATTCCAACGAAAAGTTACACTTATAAGATTTCCATCAAGACCTACTATAACTGCCAGAAGAGAAAGACCGTATTCATCACAAGAATAATCCGTTTCTTTTTAGTAAGCAATTCCAAATCAATATAGCCTCTTTACAAGCAAGAATAGGCAAAACCGACTGACTTTAGTGGTCAGTCGGTTTTTCTATTTTTAGAAGTCACATGTATCGGGGTCTGAACCTATTCTGTCTGCCTTCAGCGATGCGATTTCAAACATTTCCTGCTGAGAGAGTTCAAAATCGAATACATCGATGTTTTCCTTGATTCGGCTTGGAGTAACCGACTTTGCCAGTGGCAGCACGCCTGTCTGCATCACCCATCGGATGACTACCTGAGCCACGCTCTTGCCATGGTTGGCAGCAATCGACTTCAAGAGAGGATTATCCAAGACATTACCTCTTCCCAATGGGCTCCATGCTTCCACAAGAATGTTGTTCTTCTGGCAGAACTCCACACACTCCTTCTGGGTGAATCCAGGATGATACTCTATCTGGTCAACCATCGGACAAATGTTTGCCTTCGCCATTACTGGCTCTGCATGATGCTGCATAAAGTTGGAAAGACCGATGCTGCGAATCAAGCCTTCTTCATGCAGACGCTCCATCGCTTTCCAAGTATCTACATTCTGCTGAAAAATTGATCCTCTCCGCCATCCATTTTCATGACAATTCTCTTACGTAGTTCCTCACACAGTCCTGCCGTTTTCTTTCTTCGGTCATTGAATTGTCTCCTTGATATGAGATTGGGAATGTTACTCTTGTACTCTTGCAATTTATAGTCGAATAACCACTTCTCGCTATCAATGCTCTCTGTCTCTGCCGTTAGAAACAATGCCACCACTTCTAAGTCAGAAAACTTCGGTACGGGACCACAGCGTGGAACATTACCCAATTCATTGACAAGTTTTTCAGAGAATTGCTTGCATATCTCAAGAACTTTGATGAATTTTGTATAAAGGTTGTACATATGATGATTTAAACTTAATGTTTTAGCACCAATAAGTTACTAATAATCAGCGATATGTGCAACTTTTTTACTAATTCCGCCAACGGGTAAACAATACAAAAACTACGCAAAAACTAAAACTTGTAGACGTATTTGTAAAACAATAAAAAATGAATATCAAGTCAATAGGTAACAAGATTAAGGGGAATCCTAAAATGATAGATGGAACAGTATATTCGATGCTCATTATATGCAGCATATCCCATTTTCTGAACGATATGATTCAGTCGATTATCCCCTCTATCTATCCAATCATGAAGGATAAGTTCAACTTCACGTTTGCACAGATAGGTATCATCACATTGGTGTTTCAGATGACGTCTTCTATCTTGCAACCTTTCACAGGACTTTATGCTGACAAGCATCCTCGCCCTTATGCGCTTTCCATCGGTATGTGTTTTACATTGGTTGGCTTGGTTCTGTTGGCTTTCACCGAGAATTATTTTCTAATACTCTTGGCTGTTAGCATCGTGGGATTGGGTTCGTCAGTATTTCATCCCACAGCTTCGAGTGTGACACAAATGGCTTCGGGAGGCAAAAAGAGTTTGGCACAATCTATTTTTCAGGTAGGTGGTAATGGGGGTGCTGCAGTAGGACCTTTATTAGCAGCTATTATCATATTGCCTTTCGGACAACACGCCATCTCTTGGTTTGCATTGGCTGCCTTGATTGCAGCCATTATCATGATAAGATTGGGTAATTGGTACAAGGTAAGACTGTCTTATGTGGTAAACCATCCACAAAAACAGCCGCTCCTTAACACCCATATTTCCCCAAAAACAAAGTATTGGGCTTTGTTTATCCTCATCATGCTTATATTCTCGAAATACTTTTACACGGCGTGCATAACGAGCTACTTTACTTTTTTCCTTATAGATAAATTCGGTGTATCGGTACAAACCTCACAGCTGTGTCTGTTTGTATTCCTTATCGCTTTTGCTATCGGAACTGTAGCAGGAGGTATGTTAGGCGACAAGTTTGGCAGAAAGTATGTCATTTGGTTCTCTATCTTAGGTGCTGCTCCTTTTGCCCTTGCGATGCCTTTTGTGGACTTTACATGGACCATGATTTGCACCTTTTTGTCGGGTTTGATTATTGCCTCGGCTTTCTCTTCTATCGTGGTTTATGCCACTGATTTAATGCCTAATAAAGTAGGATTGATAGCTGGTATTTTCTTTGGACTCATGTTTGGTTTGGGAGGTTTAGGTTCTGCCTTCTTTGGTTGGTTAGCCGACAAAACGAGCATTGAGTTTATCTTTCAAGTAAGTGCTTTTCTGCCATTGCTTGGCATTATCGCAGGATTCTTGCCGAACATGCAAAAGAAGTAGCGATGTGAGGAATAAGTATTAAGTAACTGGAGTTTCGGATTTAGTCAGGGGCGGGGTGTAGCCCTTTCAGGACGTATTATCGGCTACACCTCAGCAATTCAAGCAATTTTGATTGCGTTCGGTTTGCGCGATAATTTCGCTCATTTGGAACTTAATCCGAAACTTTAGTTAAGTAATAAGTCGATAGATGACATGTTTACCCCCACAATAGTTTGTTTGAGTCTTGCCATTTTCGTAAGAATTTACGATAATAGTAAGATTAACCACCCTTGTTCCATCGTTTGTCATTCGTTCGTTTCCGTATTGTTTCCGCTTCCCAATAGGAGAACAATAGGAGAACGATACGGAATCGATACGGAAACGATACGGATGTTTGTTGTCAATAAAGGCATGTTATAAGGAATTACCCCGTTATAACGACACATAATTAGGGGTGGCATATTACGATTTTTATTAAATATCAATCATTTAAAACATCAAAAAACGCGAAGCGAGTATTAATGGAATAATTAATGGCGATTGATGGTAATTAATGTTCAAAAAAACGCGAAGCGAAAATTAAATTTGCAGCTACGCTGCTATTGGGTTGAACATTAATTCCCATTAATGCCCATTAATTGTTCCATTAATTGTTCCATCAAAATTCTACACGATTTTATCGGATTTTGACGTCAATAAAGGGCATGATTAGATGGGTTACCCCCTTGAGGAGAATGATATTATATCCTTAATCGTATGAAGGAGATGGCTTCTTTCTGTGTTATTCTTTTCGAGGTGATTTGCTAAAATGATAGACGAGGCTTAGCATAAAGTAACGTGGTACTACATTGTGTGCCATGTTCCTGATTAGTATTCAAAAATCCAGTCAAGATTATCATATGGGCACCACTTTGCGTAAAGTTCGTTTATATAGTAAGCAACACCAAAGCGTTCCTTGCCCAACTCTTTAGCAAACTTATATAGTCTAATATCATTTTGCCTTTCGAGTGTATCCATTCCAGCCTCTATCCATTGCCCAATATTATCACCATCTTCGTGAAGCATCATTTCTCCATGCTAAAAATTAGCTTTATGTGTACCTTTATATTCCTTAGGCATTTCCGTATAGTGCTACTCAAAGTATTTATCGATGAAGTTTATCTGTTCATTATTGAGAACAGCATACTGAACATGTCTGCTGATACCTATCGTTTCCAGTTCATTAAGTCCAAGTTCTTCGCCTTCATACATGGCTGCAACAGGAGTGAACTCAAAGCAATCATTATCAGGAACAAATGGAGCCAACCAACATACTTCGTCTTGTCTTGTCACGCTTGTGTTGGTTACTTCTAATTTGTATCTGATTTGATAATGTCCTTTACCTGACATAAAAAGATACACGATGTCACCAACATTAAGTTTCTTGTTAGACTTGCGCCAATAGAGTTTGCCATATAAAGCAATACTCTTTGTATGATCAAGGAAACTTTCTTTTCCTTTGAGTAATACATGCTTAATTGTATTCATATCAATCTTCTGAACCTTTGTGTTTAATATCTTTGAAAAATTTAGCCATCAAACAAGAATAGGCGGCAAACCTCATTGTTATCAGAGACTTACCGCCTAATCTTCAGTTTTAAATTACTTCTCCTCTACAGCAGCCTGCGCCGCTGATTTCACCCTCTCATTATGAGGGACTTTTGAAGAATTTGTAAGTGTCTCTATCAAAAGAGGTGAATTAACTAATCTTATCGTGCTAATCTCATTTGTTTGTGCGACTCTGGCTCCGGCATCACAATGCCGTCCTGAGCCGTTATTTTGCCCTTCTGACGAGTTTTGCGTGCTCGGATGAGGGTTTTATTGTTTTGGCAAAAACAGACGCTTAAAACGCCTTATTTGCGTTTCGTCTCAACAAGTCGGTCGTATAGTTCCACGGAGCGTTCGGTGGCGAAATACTCTGCCCATTCCCGGAACGTGTGCGGTATCTCCAGCACTCCGTCGTCGTAGTCCATGCAGTCCCACCAGTCGGAAAGTTCCGCAAAGACTTCAGGAGGATTGGTGCCCAATGCGTCCACCACTTCAGTTGGATATTGCTCAATGAGCATCATCTTCCAACTCTCCATGTCCATATCAGGATTTTCGTGCAGGACATTCCATGCTGCCTCTTTAAGTTCAGCATAGAATTCATCTTCTGTACAGCCTCCATTCCAAAACTTAAAATCATTCATTGTTCTACTATCACTAAATTTGTCCACATGAAGAAAATACTTAAACACATACGCTTTTGGTATTACCGTAGATTGTATACGCGATTGGTCTTCGCTTATCTAAGGCACGAAAGCACAAGTTGTGGTGCATACAATTATGCAGCAGAAACCTTTAAGGCTATTACAGGTCGTTGGTATTCTGATTTTCAGGATAATCAGGACGCATAGGCTTGAATTTTTTATTCCATTCAGCCCTATTTTTCACATGGGTGTTAGGTAATACAATTGGAACAGAGAATGTTATCCTTGAAACGTTCTCTGTATGGTTCTCGTTATTTCCGCCCAACTTGGCTGAAAATATATGTATTCCGACCTTTCCTCCAGACTCTATATTATCTGTACTTCCAACAGTTATTGCAACATCAAAGTCTATTTTCGATATTGGTCTGTTAATTTTATCGTTCTGTGGGTCTATCACAGTCACATTAGCAATTGGATTTGGTACAGAAGGAGAAACTATCGCCCCATTCTGCAATTCTTCCTGCAACTCACTCACGGCATTAGTTATGTCAGACAATGCTGTCTTTATAAATTCCTTCAGTTCCATAAGCATTTTATTTTTTATAGCATTTCTTGCATGGAGTACGACCTATGCTTTCAGCCTCTTGTAGACTAATTTCTTCAACACTCGCTCTGCAATTTCTCAAGCCCTTGCAGTCATTGTGCGCGTGATAACGCTCTGAACTTTCTCCTGTACACACCCATACTTTTGCATTTGGATCTGTAGGAACGGAAACACGCTTGTGGGATGATTTTCCACAAGATACACAGCACAACAAAGTGACGAGAATGAAATATATCAACTTATGCTTCATTTGCTTTATTGTTGTTGTTCGAAAACATTTATACACTTTCCTGTCCATTTATCAAAAACAATTTCTTCGTCCATTCGTAAAAAACGATTATTTAGGGCATAAAAAACAATGCTAATAGTAATCAATAAAAAAACAGCTATGCTAATTATAAATTGATAATTGTTGAGTTTTATATTTCTATGTTTGCGACTTTTGTTTTTGAAATTATGTGTATTTACAGCATGAAGCATAGCTTTTTTTTCCATGTCAACTTCTTTTCTTGTTGTGTCTACAGCCATTCTGAATCTTATCAAATTATCAGGAGTCGCCATTATTCTACCTCTAAAGCCATAATGCAAGCGTTTATCCCAATTCCAATATTTATCTTCTACGTTCAATAGATGTTTTGGTTCGTAGAATGAATTTATGCTCATAGAAACAACTCCCTTTGCAGTTTCCTCATCAGAAAAAGAGCTGCTATCACACTCATGCATCGTTATTATCGCATCATTGATGATTTCGCAAACAATAAGTTCTGAAAATCGATTATTAGACAGAAGTTCCTTTAAATTTTGTTCCAATTCACAGATACACGAATAAATTCGGCTTTTATCCATCATCTTCCCTCCACCATTTTCTCGTAAACCTTAATCAATCTTTCTTTCTCTGCGAGCAGGGCTTCAAGGCTCTTAACTCGCTCAGCCAACACAGCATCTATGCTAACAATTACAGTTCTATCCATTACCCTGCTTCTTACAATTACGAATAGCCAAGACTAAATCATTCAACAAAGGAATACTTTCACGTTGTTGGATTTCTCCAATCATAAGCAGAAGTTTCTCAATGTCACTTTCCTGCAAATGTATTTTTTCCGTTGCTTTCATTGCTTCCAATGTTGTTTTGAGTATGCTGTTGTATTCCTTTTCAGAAGACAAATTTGCAAACATCTTAACACTGGTAATAGCAGAACGCAACATGTCCTTTTTCCGATCTTCTTTACCAATATCCGCCAAAGCACAAGCTATCATTTGAGAAGTTCTGCCATACATCAACGCAGTGTTGTAGTCTGTTTTATTGTGTAAGTAGTTGAATTGACGCTGAATATCAGAATGAAGATCATCAAATTCTTTTCTTATGCCCTTTATGTCAATCATAGACCATATATTCCACCCTATCAGTAGTGTTACCAACAATGCAAGTATTGCAACAACAACCCCAATATAATCAAATCCTAAATTTTCGACACGAGGACAAATAATGCATAGTAGAACAATACATGATACTGCATTGATTACAGAAATCAGATAGAATATTATTCTCAAAAATCCTTTAATGTTCATTTGCTCAACACTTGAATAACTTTATCCTTTAATCCCATTTTAATAAACTCATCTGGAGTAACATCAAGCTCAACTACAACTTTAGTGGACTTTCTCTGATTGTCCAATAAAGTTTGAAGTCGCTTAATTTCTTTCTCATAGATGTTCAAATTTTCCTCATTGGCATCATTGTCTGCACCAAAGAACACACTCGGACTTACACCAAGTACATTAGATAGGCTTTCAATCGTAGAAATCTTAATATCAGCACCATTTAGCGCATTATCAAGTGTTGTTCTCGAAATTTTAGCCATTTCAGCAATCTGAGCCTTGCCCATTTTACTTTTCTCTACAAGTGAGCTTAATAGATTGAAATTCATACACTTACAATTTATTACGTTCATTATACTTTAATTTTCTTCAAAAATAATGTCCAGTAAACTTGCACATATGTTCACTAAACACTACCTTTGCACCATAAAGTTATAAATAAATATCGAAACAATGACAGAAACAACTAAAAATCAGCGAAAAAAAACGCTCTTAGGTCAGTTACGAGACCTTGAAGTTGGTGAAGCGTTGACGGTATCTGTTAGCCGTTCAAGCTACTTGAAGTCGATTTGCGTCAGCTTTGGACTCCAGTGGGACAAGAAGTTTACCACAACAACCAATCGAGAACAACGAACCATAACAGCTACACGAATTGCATGAAGATTAAGCACATCATCTTTATAGAGTCCGCCCAGCCATACCGCACATCTGTATTAACCGATAAGGGAATACGTGCAGCACGACCAGGCGAAACACTTAAAGCTTTGTGGACGCTACATCAAAATGAAAATTTAGGCATTCTACGCTTGCTTGCTATCTGCATCAAGAAATTAACAATGTCCCTCTTCCGATCTTCACAACAGCAGTTGTTCACACCAACCGAAACCACGCCCGAACTCCTATCAACATTCAAGCGTTGGGAAAAAGCAATGGAAGGTTCACACGACTTGCCACAATAAGGGCACACTTCGGCTGCTATAACCTTTTCAAGGTTACGCAACTCTGAATCTGAAATAAGATTACTCATAAAATAAAAATTAAAAATTCGACACAACAAAGATAATCAACATAAGCGAACGCGCCAAACGACAAAAATTAAAAATTCGACACTTTTACATTTCAATCACAAGGTGCGTTCGCCATTTAACCCCCCAATCATCATGACAAAGAAAATCATCACACTCGCACTCATCCTTGCAAGCCTCATCAGCTGCAACACAACAAACAATCTTTCAGAAGAAGAACTTCACCGAATCAGTTGGAAAGCATTCTGCAACACATTCGGCTATAACGACAAGTTAGACGCCAACAACCAGGAGGCAATTAACGATTACCTTGACAGCTGGCGAGGATCGGCTGACGAAGAAGATGCCTTCAGCAAACTTGGCATCAACCTCTACTAACAAATGAGCAGTAAAGCAAATCCCATTTGCAAGTCGTGCAACAAATCGTACATACTCATCAATGGTTGCTTCTGCGTATACCTCAATCGTTATGTAGAACACGCCAAAGTACCACCATGTACAACCACTAATAACAACAAAAAAAATGAATAAAGCATATTCTCTCATCCGCGTTTGCATCCTACTTATCATCGGATGCGCAGGAACACTCTTCCTTTTCGGAGAGGAGCAAGACAGCAGTTTCTTCGCGCACCTCTTCCATCTTATAATCGACAAGACTCTCGGTTTCCTGCTGCTTGCTCTCACCATCTTGCTCTTCAACAAGTGGCGCAAGCATGACTGGTTGCTTCAGTTCTTCGACAAGCTGTGCGATGAAGCCGACGAGACCCAAAGCCCAATGAGCCGACAGGAGGGCGAACAATAATGGACTTCCTCAACTTCCCCGACAAGTGCGTACGCTACTCCACCTTCCTCAATGATGTAGCCGCAAAGGTTGTCCACATGATTAAGCAGGATGCCAACGATCCTGAGTTCATCAGCCAGAACAAAGCGTTTCAGATGTTCGGTCGTGGCAATGTGGAGCGGTGGCGCAAGCAGGGCAAAATCCTTGCCTACAAGCGTCCGGGCAAAGTAGAATACCGTACAGCCGACCTGCGGCTGTTGCAGAGGATACAACAAGACTACCTTGAAAAGTAGCCTCAACTGCTGCAGATAGAATGCTTAATCGGAAAGGGCATCCAGGCGCAACTGGAACCACTGAAGGCATGTTACAGCCGAAGTACAAGGCTCAAATATGCTCATGGAGTGCATTAGTGCGGTTCGACTCCCACCTGCAGCTCACACACAACAATATTATTCACAATTAAACAATACAACATCATGAGTAAAATAGGAATTACAATCGAACAACTCAACGCATTACAACCCTCAGAAATCGTGCGCCATGACAACGTACGCGACAAGTTCATTCAAATCTACGAAGCAATGTGGACACCATCCACAGGCGTGTCAGGCGAAGCTGTCTACGAACGTGAATCGCGCAACTTCAACCGACTGCTTTCTGAAAAAGAAGACTTGCGAAAGAACTGCACAAAGTTTTCGCTCTTCACAGCCTTCCTCGATGTAGCCATCAGTGGTTTAACACTCGACCCTGGCACCAAGGCGCAAGCCTACCTCCTCGCTCGCTCCGTCGCCATTGACAGCTACTATGAAAACGGACAGAAGAAAAACAAGTACGAGACACACTGTATGCTTACCGTGTCTGGATATGGAGAGTTGGTGCTTCGCGCACGATGCGGACAAATTCGACATGCTGACAACCCTGTTATCGTATACGAAGAGGATGGCTTCGAATATGGCGAACACAACGGACAGAAATTCGTCAACTACACTTGTCGTCTTCCCCACACCACAGGTCGTATCGTTGCTTGCTTCATGAAGATAACACGTGCTGACGGATCTGTAGACTACGCAGTAATGCTCCCTGAAGATTGGATGCGACTATCCAACTACTCTGCACGACAAAACGGCAAGTACAATTATCAAGCCAAGCAGTGGGAGAACGGCAAACCCAATGCGCTCTACACTGCACAAGGCGGACAGATTGACCCTGGGTTCCTCGTTGCCAAGTGTATCAAACACGCATTCAAGACTTACCCCAAAGCACGCGTAGGACGTGGCACTCAATTAGAGTCACAAGTCGAAGAACCCGAATTCAACGACGACATCTATGGCGTAACTGCCGATGGAGATACCGTCAACACCGAAACAGGCGAAATAGTAACAAGAGAAGCAAAACAAGACTTCGCACCGCAAACCAACACCTCTGCAGGTGTCACAATAGACCCTGCTGCAAACAATGATGATGATTCATTCTAAAAAACATACACAATCATGAGTGAACAACAAAACCTTACAATCGTACGACAAGAGAACGTACAAATGATTGCACAATCTGCACCACAGATTTACAACGACAATACACTATCGTGCCAACGCTGTAGCGAGTATGGACAGAAGTTGCTCGACCAGATCAAGGCAAACGGCATGAACGATGAACTTGACCAACAATGTGCTACTTACATCGTCAAGGCAAAAAACACGGTGAAGAAAATGAACACCAACCGTTCTGCCATCACTAAGATCTTCGACCAAATACGCTCTGAGTTTACAGGAATGGAAAACGCTGTAGATCCTACCAAAGCAAACTCTATCCCCAACCAAATACAACAAGCTCGCAATGCCTATGCAGCAAAGAAGCGTGAGGAAGAGGAGAAAAAGCGTAAAGAGGCAATGATTCAGTATCAACGCAAACAAGCATACGATAAATACAGACAAGATGTAGAGGACGACTACAAGCGATCGTTCAACATCTACACAACCAACGCCATTAACTTCCTCACCGAAATAAATACTGCTGTCACGCTCGATAACTATGAGAAACAGTACAAGATTATCAAGCAAATCCCTATCAAGTTTCCGCAGGAATGGGCAACAAATACCCCATCAAATGTCTGCATACCTGCCGAACTTGCCGACATGCAGGACAAACTCCGTGAGGTGCGCACATCCATAGTCAACAAACTTATGGAGCAGTTTGCTAAGCAGTACGAATTTGAGGTGGGTGAATACCGCGACAATATCCTCGACACGCTGCCATCAAAGAAAGCCGAATTAGAGCGTATGCAGAAAGCCAACGAGAAAGAAAAGGCACGCATGGCTGCCGAACTCAAAACACGCGAACAAGCCGAAGCCGAACGCATTGAAGCTGAACGCAAACGCAAAGAAGAGGAAGAAGCAGCAAAGCAGAAAATGCAAGCCGAGGCTTCCGAGATTAGCAACCTGTTCGGTCAACAAGCTATTGTCGCTCCTGCTGGTTACCAACCTAAGACGTCCGTTAAAAAGAAGATCTCTATCAACAGTCCTGAAGGTATTATGGCGGTCGTGTCATTTTGGTGGGCAAAAGAGGGGCAACACCTTCCACTCGAAGACTTGGTTAAGACGTTCAAAAAGCAAATCACATTCTGCGAAAAGGCTGCGAACGATAAGAGCAACCCCGAATTTATTAACTCATCGTCTGTTACTTATACAGACGAGATTAAAGCAAAGTAGGCAATTATGTACGAAAGTGGTTATTACCCAGCTGGCGCAGAGCACGACCCCAACGCTCCATGGAATCAAGAAGACCCTGTTATGGTTGAGTGTGACGAATGTAACGGCACAGGCTATCATTCTATTCCTACGATTTCGTCAACGACATTGAAGAGGAATGCACCGAGGCTGAATGGGAAAGCCTGCCCGACACAGAGGAAGAAGCCCAAGCCCTTGACCTTGAGCAAATCAAAGGTGACAAAGTGACTTGTGACGTGTGCAACGGTGAAGGTGAGGTAGAACATGAGCCGTATGAACCTGATTACGAACCTGATTACGATGACGACTATTAACAACCCTGACGAATACTATCAGAGAAGTGAGGTCAGTAACTCTGACCTCACCGAATTGAAAAACCTACTCCACCCTCACATGCAATATGGCGACAAAGAAGCTGCCTTCCGTTTTGGTTCTATTGTGGATGCCATCATCACAGAACCTTCGCGTGTTGACTTCCTGCACATGACCATCGACGGACAACCTTGTTCCGAGGAGGAGTTCCTCCATGCTCGCGAAATGCAACGCGCACTGCGTGCCGAAGCAAGGCACGATCCATTCCTCGCTAAGGTGCTCGAACAAGCCGATACACAACGCTTCATGGTCAACAAACAGCAGGAGTTCTGCAATGGTGGATTTACCTTCCATCTCGACACACGCTGCAAGTGGGATTGGTGGTTGCCAACGGCTAACTTCGGTGGCGATCTAAAAACTACATTCGCCTCAACGCAAGCGGAGTTCGACAATGCTGTAGATTTCTTCGATTGGGATAGGTCAAGAGCATGGTACATGGACATTGCACAATCCAATTACGATTTTATCTACGCCATCAGCAAAAAGAATTGCAGGATCTTCAAAAAGTTCATCACACGTGGCGACGAAATCTACAATCGTGGACGCGATAAGTACGAAGAACTTGCATTTCAATATTGGGCGTTTAATCTCTATTAGTTATGAACAAGAAGCTCTATAAAACAAAACAAATATCCCTACTCAAAAGCCTACGTCGGCTCTGCCCATTCGTTGTGCTATCAGGACCATACGGATATACCTGTGGCGGATTAGTAGGGGGGGTGCGTTGCTCATCAGGATTGGGAGCACGATCAAAGGAAGCTCGACACTGCACACTGTCTTGCATAGACTTGCGCAAACAAGCCTTTGCACGTGGCTACGACATTACACTATCAACGCAAACCATCAACGCGTATGGCTGACACACTAAAACATAATCTTCGTGTCGAGCCATACGACTACCAAAAAGAAGGCATTCTCGCTGGACTACGTTGGCACCGCTTTCTCATCGGTGACGAACCAGGCTTGGGCAAGACACTGCAAAGTATCGGTGTTGTTGACTGCGCAAACGCTTATCCTTGCCTCGTAATTTGTCCGTCTTCGCTCAAAATAAACTGGCAGCGCGAGTTCGAAAAGTTCACCAACAAAAAAGCCCTCGTCCTCGACAACTCCGTCATGACCACATGGTCCTACCTCCTCCGAATGGGGATGCAGCAAGTAGCTGTTGTAAACTACGAATCACTACGCAAGTACTTTGTGTGGGACATTACCAAACGTGAACAAGGTGGTGGTTTCCGATTGAAAGATGTGGTCTTCAATCCCGAAATTAAACTCTTTAAGTCTATCATCATCGACGAGTGTCACCGTGTGAAAGACCCATCCGCACAGCAATCAATCTTTGCACGTGGCATTGCTGAAGGTAAGGAATACAGAATACTTCTTTCTGGTACACCTGTTGTCAATCGTCCTGCCGATCTTATCGCACAACTGTCCATCATGGGGCGTTTGCCTGAATTTGGAGGTCGTACCAAATTCCTTGCCGAGTATGGCGGTGGAGAGATAAGCAGAGAGAGACGAGGAAAAGAGGAAGACGATGCGCCTCGAAACCTTGAAAAACTTTCATCCGAACTTTATGCACGTTGCATGATCCGTCGCGAAAAGTCAAAGGTTCTTACTCAACTACCCGACAAAACGCGTACCGATCTTATCGTTGACATCAGCAACCGCGACGAGTATATGCTTGCAGAAGCCGACCTTGCCGAATACCTACGCACATATACCGAGTGCGACGACATCGACATACGACGCAAAATGCGCATGGAGGCTCTTGTCAAGTTCATGACGCTGCGCTCACTCTCTGCCAAAGGCAAGGTAAAGCAAGCCATCGACTTCACACGCACCTTCCTCGCCAACGGCAAACCGCTCATTCTCTTCTGCTCTCTACATGAGATTGTGGACGAGATAAAAAAGGCGTTTCCAAAGGCTGTATCTGTTACCGGTCGCGACTCCATGATGCAAAAGCAAGCAGCCGTCGATGCGTTTCAGTCTGGGAAAGCACAGCTAATTGTCTGCTCAATCAAGGCAGCAGGTGTGGGGCTTACACTCACAGCCTCATCCAACGTGGCTTTCGTGGAATTGCCTTACACTTATGCCGACTGTTGCCAATGCGAAGACCGCGCACACCGCATAGGGCAAAAGGACAACGTGACGTGTTACTACTTACTCGGTAAAAATACGATTGATAGTGTTCTCTACTCCCTAATACACAAGAAGAAGTCCATCGCCAACCAAATAATGGCAACTGACGATGAAATTCCGAATGACGAAATGTATTTCAGCGAACTTGTAAATGAATTCTTACATCCACCATATGAATGACAAAGAACAATGGAAACCAATTCCACAATATGAGGAATTGTATGAAGTATCAGACAAGGGCAATGTGAGGTCTATTGCGCAATATACACGCCATCGTACAGTTGTGTCTCGTCCTAAACCAAGAATGATAAAGGCTGAACAAACCCATGACGGATATGTGCGTGTATTACTTAGCAATCATGGCGTACATAAGCACTTCATGGTTCACCGTCTCGTTGCTATTACTTTCATTCCAAACCCGAACAACCTACCGCAGATAAACCACAAGGACGAAAACCCACAAAATAATTCTGTGGATAATCTCGAATGGTGTACAGGGAAGCATAACTGCAACTATGGTCTTCACTGCCAACGCATAAAAGAACGTCTTGCAATAAAGCATCATCGCGCAAAATCTGTCGCACAACTTGACAGAAACGGTAATACCGTTAAGATCTACAAGTCGGTGAACGATGCTGCACGAGAAATGGGTGTGAGAGGTGAGAATATTTCACGTTGTTGCAACGGCAAATACAGTCAATCGTGTGGCTATGGTTGGAAATACGTAGACAACGATGGCTGACCTCTGCAAAACCGACCTACAAAAGGTTATCAAGTATCTCAACGATGCAGCTGCACTCTACGATCAACAGCAAGGCTTACGCAATTCGTGCCGTGCATGGTGCATCAGAAAACTTATCGATAAACTTAAAAATAAACTACAATGACAAAAAATGAACTTGCACGTGAAGTATCTGTATCAGAAAAACTTCACCTCTCTACAACCGTTAAGGCGATTGATGGAGTATTCAGATTGATTAAAGAAACAATCGCTAAGGGCGAATGTATTACAATTCGTGGCTTCGGCACGTTCACCCCTGTTGAGGTTGCCGAACGCACAGCACGCAACTTCAAGACTGGTACCAGCGTAACCATCCCTGCTCATAAGTCTATCAAGCTACGACCAAGCAAGGAACTTGTCAAAACTTTTAATGAGGAGGCTTAACTATGATGTTATACGAATGTGGCGTACGCTACGAGCGTACTATGGAGAACGGCATGAATAAGAAAGTCACAGAGTTGTACCTTGTTGATGCGCTCTCTTTCACCGAGGCTGAAAAAAGAATCATCCAAGAAATGGTGCCGTACATACCAGGCGACTTCGATGTGGTCACTATCAAGCGCACCAACTACTCAGAAATTGTTGAGAATGGTGCCGACTCTGCCGACAAGTGGTTCAAGGCAAAGTTGATGTTCGTAACCTTTGACGAGAAAACATCCAAGGAAAAGAAACAGGCGGTTTACTTCATTGTAAAGGCTTCCGACATCAACAATGCCCACACGGTAGTTGTCGAACACATGAAGACCACACTCGTTGACTACGAGATCGCTACGCTCGACGAAACTAAGATCATGGACTTGTTCCGCTGCTACAAGGTTAATAAAACAAGTAGTAATGGCTAAGTTATCCTATTCCTTCCAAGGTCGGAATAAGTTTGGCAACAAACGCGTAGGCTCTCACGCAAGTAAAAAAGAGCACTACAGGGCTGCTGAACTACGCATGATGCAGCGTGCCGGACTTATCTCCGACCTTCGGGAACAAGTAAAATACCTATTGATACCTGCACAATACGGAGAGTGTGGCAAAGATTTCAAAAATCGTCCTACACGTGTCCTTCTCGAACGTGCTTGTTCCTATATCGCAGACTTTGTTTACACAGACAAGGCAACAGGACAAACAGTCGTAGAGGATACAAAAGGGTTTAGAACTAAAGAGTACATCATAAAGCGGAAACTCATGCTGCAGGTGCATGGAATACGCATTAAAGAGGTTTGATTTATGGCACGAGACAGTTTTATTTTTTACAGGAGTTTCCTTGAGGCTATCAAGTGTATGCCTGCTGAGGTGCAAGCAGAAATTTACCCTGCCATCGTGGAGTATGCACTTAATGGTAAGGAGCCTAAAGGACTATCTGATATTGCCAAAGGTGTCTTCATCCTTATCAAGCCAGTAATGGACGCAAACAATGCACGCTCCGAAGGTGGTAAAAAGGGAAAGAAGTACGGAAAACTTGGCGGACGGCCTATAAAAAACAAGGCTGCCTCTACCACTAATACTTCAGCAACACAAACCGCACAAGGATATTCATTCACACTAACACAAGAAATCAACTCTATGCGAACCGACATGCAATGGGGAGAACCTGTGTGCATGCAGTTTCACATTGATGCTGACGAATTATCCAAACGGCTTGATGCGTTTCAAAACCACATTCAATGCGAGGCTGATGGGAAAGCTCATGATAGCTTAACAGACGCAAAGCGACACTTTTGCGCCTGGATGCGTAAGGCTTACCCCATACAACACGAAGAAGATGCAGACCAACTTCCACCACCATCCTACGAATTTAACGGTGGATTTGGTGGACAAGATGTTTAAATGATATATGGACTACAAAGACATAATCAACGGACTTGTCAGTTTCAACCGCAAACCAACAGGGAATAGAGATTGGGACGCTGCTGTGCTTTCTGCACTTGCAAATCGCGACAAGATAAATGATGTTCCGTGGCTTACGCTACACCAATGTGCGCTCAATTTAAGGCAACAATACGACAGTGAAAAAGCGAGTATACCAAATCTTGCAGATCCTGATGTGTACAACGCACATTCTAAGTTCCTTATTTACATTGCCGACTCTTTTGTACTGGCTCCTCAACGACGCAAGTTCGTGGTTGACGATGATAACAAAAAGGTGCTGCGCTTCCTCTTGCTCTACTTCAACAACTGCCCTTTGGCTGAAAAGGTATTCCCAGAACGTGGATACAAACTGCACAAGAACCTACTCATACAGGGCGGTGTGGGTGTCGGCAAAACGCTCCTCATGCAAATCTTCAGCGAGTATCTAAAACGCACCAATAATCCTCGTTACTTTCACAATCTCTCTGTAACACAAATGGTCAACTACTACACCATTCACAATAACCTCGACCGTTTCACTTACTTTGAAGAAGGCAACAAAGGCTTCCAGTGCAAGCCCGAAAACGTGTGCCTCAACGATATAGGCATTCAAGACCGCACGTTCTTCGGCATGGATACAGGGTTACTCACCGATGAGTTCCTTCACGCTCGCAACGAAATTTGGACGCAGTTCGGCAAGTTCGCGCACCTCACTACAAACCTTGACAATAATGAACTTGAAAAGCGGTTCAAACGCAACGACGGCTACGGCAGACTTGTGGATCGCTTCAAAACTTACAACGTAATTCCATTAACAGGTAAAAGTAGAAGATAAACTTATGGAAACAATAGAAATTAAAACAATGACAAGCATTGAAGAAGCCATACATGTAGTATTGTGCACAGCAAAGCAAAAAGGAACACGTGTCGTTGCTGACTTCAATGATTTCATTCTTGACTCTAAGAATAGTTATGACAAGAACCTCGATTTGTACTGGTCTTATATGGGACGAGCAGATAAAAACACCGATTGGGAGCAGCGCAGATACGAGATCGCAAAGGAAATGCTACATGATTGTGTAGAATACTTTGATGATATTAGTAGCCTTATAGACGTAGACAAAAGAGTTGAGTCTTCTACTAAACTTGCTATTAAATTTGCAGATGCACTTATCAGTAAACTAAAAAAAGAAACAAGACAATGAGAAAAATTAGTTTTCGTGGAAAAGCCACTAATAAGGGCAACACGCCTAACAATTGGGTGTATGGTGGTTGTTGCATAACACCTATGGGCAACACATTCATTATCCCCAACACAGCACCAAAATTCAATAGTAAAGGCGAGTATGAAGCAAAAGCTATTGAAGTGTGCTTTATCTGTCAGTCAACAGGTTTGAACGACAAGCACGGACGTGAAATTTATAACGGAGATATTCTTGCCCACAATGGTAAAGTTATTGGCCATGTGGAGGAGGGTCGTGGCTACTGCTTCAAAGTGGTATATGCCCATCCTGTACCAGGAGGAGATAAAGATTGGTCGCTATATTATGTAGTGGCTTACGATTACGAAGGCGATGTAGAAATTGTTGGAAACATCTACGACAACCCCGAAATGGTGATAAAATAAATTCCGAATAATAAAGAAAAGAAGTAATGGAAGATTTAAAATCTGAAGCCTACTATACAGAAAGGGCTAACAAAGTAATACGCGCGATTAAAGAAGCAGACGAATACACGACTCCCATCGATTTAAGCGTCATTTTTGGAATGGCAATATCCAAGTTTGTTGAAGCATACGTAAAGAGTGGTGGCGAAAAGAAACGGATGATTGATATGATGTGTGACGGCATTAAATATTTCAATGATTAAAAACAAATAGCAATGACACAAACGAGATTTAAGAAAGTTTTCTTCGACATTGAACTGGCTAAGAAGATAACCAAAAAGGAAGTGAAAGGACGCATCGTTACGCGAAACGGACGCCAAGTAAGAATTATCTGTTTCGACCTTAAGAATTCTATATGGGTGATAGTCGCACTCGTCCTAAATAACATAAACAGTGAAGATGTTTTTGAATATCAGAATAATGGCTGTTATAGCACTATTGGAGGGCACGAACTCGACCTCCTCCTCGAAGTCCCCACCTACTACAAAGACTACTCCAACTTTAAGCCGTGTAAAAGGCAAATATGCGTAGTGAGAGATAGCGAGGAAAATGAGTGGGGGGTGCTGGTGTGCGCTGGCAGGAATTCAGTGGGTGAGGTTGTATTTTATGGAGGAAATGGCAACACGTACACATGGGGACATTACCTTCCACTATCAAAGGTGACCGAACGCTTGATAGGCACAAGCAAGAGTTACGAAGAACTCATACAAGAACTTGATGCAGAATCAAATAAAAACGAATAGCAATGAACAAGTTTGAATACAAAGCCATTCTCATTCTCAACGACGAAGACCCTATGCCTAAACTAAATGCAGAAGGAAAGCAAGGATGGGAGTTTATTCACATTGAGAGTGATTACAACAGTAAAATATGGCTGAAGCGAAAGTTGGAGAAAGATGATGAACTCATCCAAAGATTGGACGAGATGGTGAAAGAGAAAGTAAAACTAGAGCAGCGTTTGAATAATCTCATAGACGAGTACAACCGCCTTGTTGATGGTAAGGAGTGCCCGAAATTTATAACAAATAAAACAATCTGATATGAAACTTAGACAAGCACGGAAAATCATCAAGCGTTTCGTAGAATTTTTACAACGCGAACAAAACGAACAAAATCTTAAAGAATATAATACTCTATCTCATAAACATGATAGAGCAATAAAAGTTGTAAATCATTTCTCTCCTTATGGTAGGGAAGCAAATCGATATTGCCAAGGATTTTCAGCAAGGTTGCGTCGCTATAAAAAAGTATGTCAGCAAGCACGGATAAACCTTAAGCTTAAGGCAGAGAACAAGATATAACTAAAACAATAACAAACAAAACATTGCATTCACATGAGAATTAAAACAAAAAGGCTGAAGCAGAAGTTGCGACCTATCTTTGACGATCCGAGCAAAGAATTCTTTCAGCAACACATATTGCATAGCGAATATAGCCGTCGCTGTGTGTGGCGGTATAACGTAATTCTGCTGTGTGATAATCGTGCGGAGTTTTTTCCCGATTACAAGGTGCAAGATTTCCCACACGTTATCTTCCCAAGTCGCAGACTGTTCCCGAAAACGGTAGCAAGGTGGTATTTCAGTTTTCAATACAACCGCCCACACTTCCACCTTATCCGTCAAGGCAAACACAAATTGCGCGTGGTGAAGTATAAGCCTAAGAAAGAAAAGGCAGCCGACCGTCCTGTTGACGTTAGTAAATTGCGGTGTGGCGACATCATCCGCCATTCTGACGAAGGCACCATATTGCAAGTACACCACATTGACGAAAAAGACTTGGTGCATTTCATAGCTTATGCCGACAGATACGATAAATACTATACGGCAGATCTTGGCGAAATGCAACGCGAGCCTTACCGCTGCTCTTTCGGCTACATTCAAGACTATGTTCAAGCCACAATCAATGAAAAGACTTGGCTAAGAAAATGGATTAAGCAATGTAAGGCAGGTAAAATTGGACATTGGATTAGATAACTAAAAACAAACAACTATGAATATTGCAGAAATATTGAAAAAGTGCCCAAGGGGGACGAAGTTGTATAGTTCACTCTTTGGCGAAGTGATATTGGATTGCGTTAAAGATGGCGTAGAATATCCTATTCGTTGTTTAGCATCAGATGGCGGATATCCGTTCTTCATGAGTGATGGTAGATATTTCGGAGATTATACCGATGCTGAATGTGTACTCTTCCCATCCAAAGACCAACGCGATTGGGGCAAGTTTAGAGTGACTGACCAAAAGCCGAAAACCGAGTTGAAGCCTTTCGACAAGGTGCTTGTGCGAGATAGGGATGATAAAACATGGAGGTGTGACATTTTTAGTCACTTAGATGATAAGGGGGGCGCTTTTATTTGCCTTAGCACATGGTGGAGGCAGTGCATCCCATACGAAGGCAACGAACACTTATTTGGAACTAAAAACAAACCCGAACAATGAAAAGAAAATACAGAATAAAAAAGTATCAGCGCGAGGATGTAGACACTTGGCTGAACACACAATACATGGATGTCGCTCCATGCTACAACGTATACGCAGTGCAAATGCGCATTTTCCCATCTATATGGATAACCATCAAGGAGTTTGACGATTATTGCGATTGGGTGGCTCACTCACGCGCTTTAAACTTAATTGATGAACTCAATAAAGATACATTATGATTGGAATGATAATTTTCTATCTTATTACTACCACATCAATCCTACTGATAGGGCTGATATTTGGTAAACAAAGACGCTTTCAAAAAGATAATTTAGACAAAGCTGTTCGCAATGCCTATGACGATGGCTACAAAAAAGGCTTCGCTGCTGGAGAGCAGCAAGGCTATAACGATGGCAAATTGTTTAGTGAGATTGCAGCCCACAACGAAAAAGTTTTACGAAAAAAAAGAATTATAAAATGAATATCAACTACAAAATCGCTGCACTCGTGGCTTGGGTTGTAATAACCCTCATCATCGTCAGTGCAACACTCCGAGGCGTTAGCAAACCATGCACCGCCACAAACTTAATTAGCATAACTATCTTGTTGTTCTGGATTCTTCTCTCCATCGCAACAAATTGTCTAACTTTTAAAAACAAAAAAAACAATGAAAAAGTTTAATTCAATGTGCGCATTCGCACTAATCTTCGCAGCACTCTTCCTAACATCTTGCAGCGAACGAATCGACGCAGGCTCCGAAGGCATCCTCGTCAATCTCTATGGATCCGATAAAGGCGTCGACGATGTGAGTCTCGTCACAGGACGCGTTTGGTACAACCCATTCACCGAAGAAGTCTACGAATACCCCACATTCGTTCAAACCATCGACTACCCAGCATTCACCATCAACGCCAAAGATGGTTCTGAGTTTACAGTAGACCCAACCGTGTCGCTAAAAATGGTCGACGGAAATGCGCCAAAAGTATTCAAAAAGTATCGTAAAGAACTCAACGACATCATCGAAGGTACGCTCTTCAACTATGTAAAGGACGCCTTCCGCATTCAGCTAAACAAATACACCACCGACCAAATCGTTAGCAACCGCGACATGGTTGAACGTGCCATCGAAACACAACTAAGCAGTGCGCTCGCCAACGAACACTTCCATCTCGAACAGCTCACCTCAGGACTCAAATACCCCAAATCCATCGTAGAGGCTGTCAACCAAAAGAATAAAGCTATACAAGAAGCACAACGAGCACTCAACGAAGTTGCAGTAAAAAAGGCTGAAGCAGAAAAAATGCTCGTACAAGCACGCGCAGAAAAAGAAGCAAACGAACTCAAATCTGCCACACTCACCCCAGCTATTCTCAAAAAAATGTGGATAGAAAAGTGGGACGGAAAACTACCTGTCTACGGAAACGTACCACAACTCATGATTGCAAAGTAACACAACCATAAACGTCATGCCCCACAACACATTCGGGGCATGACACTTAAACTCTCCAAAATACACAATAAACATAGTTACAGCGTGTCTATTCACAAAGATGAATTGATTGCAGAAATAAAAGGAGAAATTTAAAACAACAAAACAATGAAAACTTACATCGGAACAAAGCAGGTTAAGGCTGAACCTATGAACGAATTGGCCGCAGTAGAGAACGGTTACGCTCGCAAAAACGAGGACAACCACGAATGGCGTGAAGGTTATCACGTGCAGTACACCAACCCGGACGGCAGCACCTACGACTCTTGGTCGCCTAAGCAGGTGTTCGAGAGTTCCTACAACGTGTGTGATGAGGGACAAGTCGCAATGGTGTGTTTCCCTTTAACTCATGGAAGTATCAACAAGGCTATTTCTCTGCTAACTCTTGGTGGAGCTGACGACAAAACGTTGGAGGAGGTTGCAGCCAAAATAGAGAACTTGAAAAAGAAAGGGTTCACCATCATTTCTCCTGAGTTCTACAAGCAGGGCGATGAGGGAAGACAATTTGAAATGATGTTGCCTTTACTTGGATTAGGCATTAGCATGTAATTCATGCGCCATCCCAAACGCAGAGCTAATCTGCTTTACAAACTACGTAGGAGAGGTATTCACTGCAACACCAAAGAGCGGTGCATATACCTCCCCTACTTCCTGTCTCCCTATGATTACCCACAAATCGAAAAACTCTGCAAAGAGTTCCACTTCTACGTGCAACTCATCATTGCCTAATAGGATGGGTTGCACGTCGTTACCCTAAACTTAAAACTACCATTAACCAACACCCATATATCTTTGCAATCTATATGATAAAACTATTGGAACTGACACGACGCCCCGACATTACATTCTGTCGCAATGGTCGCATATCCATCACGGCAAGGGTTGCCAGGATGTTATCTCTACACCCCGGTGATAGCATTAACATTGCGTTCCATCAAGGCGAATGTTATCTACTGTCCGTACGACATCCAAATGCAGTAGGACGACACATAGCGCAATGCCACCGCACAAAAAAAGGCTCAAACAATTATTCCGCAAGTTCCGTACAACTCGCACGGCTCATGCTCGACAAATGCGGTATTACAAAAGACAAAGCTTCATTCGCTGTTGGACTGCCAGAAGATAACAACTACGGAGAAACGATCGTTCCAATAATCTACAAAGACCCATTGCTATGAACCAAGAAATTAAATACAGCGGTTTTTCTGTTGCACCATCCGACTATGAATGTGCCGATGGTGCGCTTGCTGCGTCAATCAACCTCATACCTGAAGAGGGAGCTTTAAAACCTATTCTCAGCCCTTCTACTGCCTTTACCCTTGATAACGGACGTAAGGTTGTCTATATCCATAAGGGAAATGGTTATATTAACTACATCACATTCTACAAAGCAAATGGGCACACCGTATTCTCGTACCACAATAGTAGGAATGCGTTTCTTTTGTTGCAGCAAGACGAAACAATGGTAGACATAAATGCTATTGGCAATATGCTTATAGTCTCAACCAATAAACACCTTCATTATTGCTATTTCAAGAACGATCGATACATCAACCTCGGCACAGAACTGCCTAAGGTGGATATAAAGTTTGCGCTCTCGGCAAAACCTGTATCATACAATCATGTTACAAATGTTTCTTATAGCGATTATAGCTCGGCTGATGCATCATGGACTGACTACACAAATAAATCGTTCACATACTCAAACGAAAAAGACTCAAAAAAATTTGACATTTCATTTTCGCAAGATCTAAAGGCTGGACACGAATACAAAATCAAGGTAGGTGGAAGTGGCTTTAATACGCTTACACTATTTGCACAAAATAACACTACAAATAATTACGAAGCAATTTGTGTGGTATTCAGAAATCATGAAGCCATATTTAAATTTCCTGACACATACAAATCATCTTTCAAAGTATCGTTATATGATAGCAATTTAGAAACGCCAACAAAAGCAAGCGGAACAATCGAAATTCTTGAAGGTTTTGAGAAAAACTTTACAGGTAGAGTTATAACTTATAACGATAGCAATTACACAGCAATAGCAGCAGTAATAAATAAGTTCGTAGCTGAACAAGCCACAAACAAAGACAAGTTTATCTACCCATTCTTCATCCGCTACGCATTACGCCTCAGCGATGGTTCTCACGCACGCATTTCCGAACCAATATTGATGATTCCAAACTCTGGCTATGCACCATTTATTTCGTTTAATGAGGGAGATAATAAACTTTATCTATACGCATTCATTGCCGACTTACAATGTTTATTTCTCAATAGTATAGAAGAGAAGTGGAAAGATATTATCTCTGGTGTAGATGTGTTTGTGTCCGAACAAGTTTACCCATACAATCAAGGAGCTAATTTCGATGCTTCTAAAAACTTGTTCTCATACGCACTAATCAGAAAGCAAAACAATATTAACCAAGTCAAAGGAACAAGCTATGGTTATGTTGACTTGCCTGATGAGTATTACAACCATTATTACGGACGAGCCAAACAAGATCTATACGACGTAGCAAAAGACGTTTTCAACTTTGGCGATTTCAACGTGCGCGTAAATTGGCAAATTATCAAAATCGCACCTGTCGAAAACACAAGAGAAAAGTTAGAGAACGTAAGCCAATTCTACCTCGCACACTCTTTTGACTTCGACGAAATAAAAAAAGGCGTTGATGAGAATGCTCTTGAAGACTACACCACAATCAAACTCAAAGAAGGTACGCTTTCTTCGTTGGTGGTACGACAGCCATTGTCCGACGATCAATTATCTAATTGCACATTCCTCAACGCACACCTCACAACTTACAATCAAAGACTTCATCTTTTCGACTACAACCTGCAACACGCGAAACCAACTGTCCCAAGCCGACAAAACGGACAGATCTACCGTTACGATAGCTACGGAGAATTATACAAGTTGCAAGTCTTTATACGCACAGCGCAAGGCGAACGTATTGTTGAGTGTGATGCAAATGAAGGTGATTACAATTTCTCAACCGACACAACATGGTTCTTCTATCCACACAATGGAGCCTACAGAGCCGTGCTCTATTTTAAAGGAACAGACAATAAAACAAACATCGCTTCTCTCAACCTCAAACAGCACCCAATCTTAAATGGTGCCTATTGGATGGCAGACACCATTGATGGTTCAATGACCATCACCTCTGTGGTTGACAGCGACAACGCAGTATGCGCACAGGTTGATGACATTTCGCACTATCCCAACGCGGTGTTACAAAGCAATGTGGCAACACCATTCCTTTTCCCATCAAGTCTTATGACTTCATTGGGAGTACAAAAAATCTCTGCACTCTCTTCTGCTGCAAAGGCTCTCTCACAAGGGCAGTTCGGACAATTCCCTCTCTACGCATTTACCTCTGATGGCGTATGGGCTTTAGAGGTTTCCACAACAGGCACATACACGGCAAAGCAACCCATCACGCGCGACGTTTGTATAAATCCCAATGCGGTCACACAACTCGACTCGGCTGTAATATTCCCAACGGATCGCGGAATTATGCTACTCAGCGGTTCGCAAGTGCAGTGCATTTCCGAAGCCATCAACTCTGAATATCCGTTCGATGTGCGCAAACTGCCAGGGTTCGAAAAGCTACACAACATGCTCAATCACAAACCGAGCACTGACAAATGCTTGCCTACCCTACCCTTTAGCAAGTTCTTAAAGCAGTGTCAAATGCTCTACGACTACGTGCATCAACGCATCATTGTTTACGCACCAAACATTACATACGCTTATGTACTTTCGCTGAAAACAAAACAATGGGGAATGATGTTCTCTAACATCACTTCGCACATTAACTCCTACCCTGAAGCATTAGCAATAGATGACAACTATAATGTACTTAACTTCTCAGTACAAAAAGATGAAGCTGTTAAATGCCTATATGTTACTCGTCCGCTAAAGCTCGAAGCAGCAAATGTGCTGAAGACTATCGACACACTTATTCAGCGTGGAATGTTTAGCAAAGGGAATATCTCTACCGTGCTCTATGGTTCGCGCGACTTGCAGAACTGGTACCTTGTTTGGTCAAGCAAGGATCATTATTTACAGGGTTTCCGTGGTTCACCCTATAAGTTCTTCCGAATTGCAGGTGTAGCCTCTCTTTCACCCGATGAAAATATCTTCGGTGCATCAGTAAGTTTTGCACCTCGACAAACCAACAAGATAAGATAAAAATATTATATAGGGACCTTAAGGATTAATTGTTTTTAGGATTCAATCGAGTAGGAGGTAAACACTAGTCATAGGTGTTTATCTCCTACTTTCATGTTTACCGACCTCTCACACCACCGTACATGCGGTTCCGCATACGGCGGTTCCT
>ERZ1026862.473-NODE-473-length-26818-cov-89.101820_pt1 | contig 26818 bp, 14 predicted proteins | sample MGYA00380161_ERZ1026862 | MGnify/ENA primary metagenome ERZ1026862 (study PRJEB33269, sample SAMEA4719797) | human gut metagenome | biome: human-associated habitat; feature: organic feature; material: feces | place: Cameroon | collected 2013-10 ... | reverse complement strand
TGGCGATGAATATCCTTCAGGGTAAACCCTATAAGAAGGATAATGTGATGAAATCGTTTCTTGCTACCCAGGAAAACTGCGATGCCATCGCCCTACAATATCAGGATTTGGAAGCCAAGATGAAGAATCTGGATCAGATTTCTGACAGTCTTGATTCTTATTCAGAGGTTTCCCGTATTCAGAAATGGATGATTATTGTTGCCATCGTCATCGTATTGGTTCTGCTCTTTGTCATCTACTATATATATAAGGTATATAGAAAGAAGCTGCAGAAACAGAAAGCCGTGGCTCGTGGATTCATCGAGAACAAGGAGGGCTGGGCTGCTGAACTGAATCATCTGGATGAGAGTGATCGTTACTTCATGGATCGTTTCAAGAAGAAGATCCTTGAGAATATGGGCAATGCTGATATGAAGATGGATGATTTGGGAGCCCAGATGCTGTTGAGCAAGGTGCAGCTCTATCGCAAGGTGAAGGCTATGACAGGAAAAACGCCTGCCGAGCTCCTGAAAGAGATGCGCCTGCAGAGAGCCTATACCCTCTTGCAGCAAACAGACAAGACAATCTCTGAAGTTTCGGCAGAAGTAGGCTTTGCGTTACCGGGCTATTTCTCTTCCTGTTTCAAGAAGCAGTTTGGAGTTCTTCCTACCGATTTTAGAAATGAACAGGCATCTAAAAAGAAATAGTTTTCTAACTCCTTTAAAATAAGTATTTTAAAATCGTGGCGTAAGATTCGAAAATCGTTTCATGTAACATAATTATTGTTGCAGGAACGATTTTTTTTATTTATATAACAGTCTTTTCCCTAATTTTGCGGCAGAAATCAAGCAATGACAATTTTTGAAACTTAAAACGTTATAATAGTATGAACAATCTTTCAAGATTACTAATGAGCTCTGCGCTCTGTGCTGTTTGCACCGTAGCTAGTGCACAACAGGTAAATGTAAATGGCATCGTAAAGGATGCTACCGGTGAGACAGTCATTGGTGCATCTGTTATGGTGAAAGGCACAAAGACTGGTACTGTTACCGACTTTGATGGTAACTTTCATGTAGAATGTGCTCCTGGTTCCACACTTGTTATATCTTATATTGGATATAAGACGCAAGAAGTAAAGGCTTCAGACAATATGGAGGTAACACTTCAGGAAGATGCCAACGACTTGCAGGAAGTAGTTGTAACAGGTTATACCACTCAGAAGAAGGCAGACTTGACCGGTTCCGTGGCTGTGGTTTCTACCAAGAACCTGAAGACAAGTTCAGAGACTGACCCGATGCGTGCTTTGCAGGGTCGTGTTCCTGGTATGACTGTCACTACCGATGGTTCTCCTATTGGTTCAGGAACCGTGCGTATTCGTGGTATCGGTTCTTTCAACTCTTCTCAGGACCCTCTTTATATCATAGATGGTGTGCCTACCAATATGGCATTGAATACCCTCAATACAAATGATATTGAGAGTATGCAGGTTTTGAAAGATGCAGCATCAGCTTCTATCTATGGTTCCCGTGCATCGAATGGTGTCATCATCATCACCACCAAGAAAGGTAAGAAGGGTAGCAAGGTAGCTGTTGACTTCTCTGCCAACCTCACTGCACAGTTCTATTCCAACCAGTCGAAGATGAAGCTGATGAACTCCAGCCAGTATGCTACAGCGATGGCTCAGGCAGCCCTGAACGATGGACTCGATCCTGTGGCTTATGCAGCCAACTACGGCATCGACTTGAATGCGGCCTCTGGAACTCCAATCACCGTTTGGAATCCTACTACCAACCAGTATCAGAACTATACTATCAATGGTCGATATGATGGCTACATCAATGCCAAGAAGACCATGCGATTCTCAGATACCGACTGGCTCGATGAAATCTCTCGCACAGGTTTCTCGCAGAACTACGACCTCTCAGTATCTCATGCCAACGACAAGCATAGCGCTATGTTCTCATTGGGATACAAGAACAATGAGGGCGTCTTGAAATATACCGACTTCGAGAATATCTCAGCTCGTTTGAACACCTCTTGGAATTTGAACAAGATTGTTACCGTAGGCGAGAATGTAACATTGACTTATACCTCTCAGGTAGATTGCCATCCGATGGAGAATGCCTTGAAGATGCCTTCTATCGTTCCGGTTTACGAAGAAGATGGCAAGACCTTCGCTGGTCCAGTGGGTAGTATGGCCGACCGTCAGAACCCTTGTCGTGAGCAGTATCAGAACCGCAACAACCACCTCGACTACTGGCGCATCTTCGGTAATGCTTTCGTAGAATTGAAGCCTGTAAAGGGATTGACCCTGCGTTCTAACTTCGGTTTGGATTTCAAGACATCGTTTATCAATTCGATGACGAATACTTATCATTCCGATATTGTCAACAATGACATCGCCAAGACAACGCTCTCGAATAACAATGAGACTAACTGGACATGGTCTAACACAGCCCAGTACGTTACCCAGATTGGCAAGCACAACATCGATGTACTCGGTGGTATGGAATTTTCCAAGCAGTCGGTTGTCGATTTCTCTGCCTATTCAGAAGGCTATGCGCTGGAAGATAAAGATTATATGTGGCCAAATGCTGCCACGGGAACGATGCGTAACTCGGGTGCAAAGGTAGGCTATCGCCTGGCTTCTTTCTTCGGAAAGGTGAACTACAACTGGGATGATCTCCTCCTGGCTTCCTTTACTATCCGTCATGATGGTTCTTCACGTTTTGGTAAGGCTCATCGCTGGGGTACTTTCCCTGCTGCATCACTCGGCTTCAGATTCTCTAATCTCCTGAAGAAGGATTGGTTGGATGATGCCAAGTTGCGACTCTCTTGGGGTCAGACAGGTAACCAGGCTATCGACAACAATGCACAGTTTGGTCTTTATGTAGTGGATTACGGATTAGACCGTGTAACCTCTACAGCTTACGACCTCTTCCTGCAAGGTTCAGGTACCTTCCCTTCTGGCTATCGTGCCACACAGTTGGCTAACCCTAACTTGAAATGGGAGGCTGCTACCCAGTATAACGTAGGTTTGGATTACACCCTGTTTGGCAACACCCTCTATGGTACAGTGGATGCCTATATTAAGAATGTAAAGGATATGTTGATTAATCCTGCTTATCTGGGTGCTACTGGTGAAGGTGGAAATTCATGGCAGAATGGTCCTTCGCTCCGCAACTGGGGTATGGAGTTCACCGTGGGCTATCGCAAGACCTTGGCTAATGGACTTGGCATCGACGTGAACGGCAATCTGGATTTTTTCCGCAACAAGGTTACTTATTTGCCAGCATCAACAACAGGTGCTTACGCTCACACATCTAAGGAAAACCTGGTGCAGAGTGGCAAGTCATATGGTTCTATCGTAGGTTATGTAGCCGATGGAATTTTCCAGAATCAGGAAGAAGTAGATAAGTCTGGACAGCCAAATGCACGTGTCGGTGGATTGAAATACAAGGACTTAGATGGTAAAAATGGAATTACTTCAGATGACCAGACTTGGATTTTCGACCCTGTGCCAGCCTTCTCTTATGGTTTGAATATTGCTCTCAACTACAAGGGCTTTGATTTCAGTATGTTCTGGCAGGGTGTCTATGACCAGGATGTGTATAACAACCAAAAGTTCCAGACCGACTTCTGGGCTATTACTGATGGTGGTTCTAACAAGGGAACCCGTTTGCTCGATGCTTGGAATACCAACAATACCGGTTCTTCTATCCCACGTTTGAGCACCATGAATACAGCCGATGAGGGGCGTGCTTCCTCTTACTTCGTTGAGAATGGATCTTACTTGAAGTTGCGCACCTTGCAAGTGGGTTACACTATTCCAAGCAGCATCCTCTCTAAGTTGAAGATGACCAGTGCCCGTGTCTATCTCTCAGGTCAGAATCTTTTGACCATCAAGAGCAATAGTCTGACCTGTTCAGACCCAGAGAATCCAAACTGGAACTATCCACTTTCAACATCCGTATCATTCGGACTTCAGGTAGGTTTCTAAAATGTTTCATATTTTAAAAGAGAATTCTAAGATGAAAAAGTTATATACAATGGTGCTTGCAGCAGCACTGGTGGGAACATTCACCAGTTGTGATGATTTCCTGGATTACAAGCCAACAGCTGTGGTTGATGAAGACAAGGCTTTCAGCGAGCCAGACAAGATGGTAAACAGTGCCTATGCGATGTTGGGCGACTGTTGGTATTCTTACCCATTCAACCTTTGGCCATATGGTGACCTTTCTTCAGACGATTGCTTGAAGGGTGGCGGTGGCACCGGTGACACCGGTTATCACGATGTGGAGATCTGGAGTACCTTAACCTCTACTAAGGGCGAACTCGACGAGTTATGGTATCGTCTCTATTGTGCCGTTTCCCGTTGCAACCGTGCCTTGGTTTCTTTGCAACAGAATGGTGAGAGCACACTGGGTGCTGAGGTAACCAAGCAACGTGAGGCTGAGGTTCGCTTTCTCCGTGCTCATTTCTATTTCAAGTTACTTACCATGTATCGTCAGATACCTTGGATAGACGAGAAGGTTTATGAGGATAAAACAACAGAGAGCACATCAAACACTCAGTTTACTTACGAGGAATTGTGGCAGAAGGTGATAGCCGACTTCCAGACAGCTTACGATGTACTTCCTGCTAAGCAGAAGGATGGCGGTCGTGTCAACAAGATTGCTGCCGCAGGTTATCTGGCTAAGTGTTATCTTACCATTGCCTGGGGTGATGGTTATGAGGCAACCGATGGTATTGATCATATTAATAAGGAGTATATGCAGAAGGTTATCGACTATACTGATGTGGTGAAGAATTCTGACTATGGTTACATGGCAGACTTCGGCGATATCTTCCTGCCTGACAATAAGAACAGCAAGGAGTCTGTTTTTGCTGTCCAGACTTCCGACTATAGCGAGGACCATACTACCTACGGACGTGCCAACTGGTCTAATATGCTGAATGGCTGTTGGGGTATTTGGTCTTGCGGATGGGATTTCCACAAGCCTTCACAGAACCTGGTGAATGCCTTCAAAACCAAGAACGGACTTCCTGAGTTTGATGACTACAACAAGACTTGTGATTATCCTGTAAATGGTAAGCCTAATAGTCAGAAATGGGATCCACGTTTGTTCCATACAGTAGGAATGCCTACCTTCCCATATAAATATGAGTCAGAATACACGATGACTACGGCCAACTCTCGTACACCAAACGTTTACGGTTACTATACCTCTCTGAAGGAAGTACCACAGCGTTCTAAGGGTGAAACTTTCAATGGTTCTTGGCAGGCGTTTGCGATGAACGACTATGTGCTCCGTTATAGCGACATTATGTTGATGCGTGCTGAGGCTTTGATAGAGTTGGGCCGTCTGGCTGAGGCTCGTACCATCATCAACGATATCCGTCAGAGAGCCAAGAATTCTGTGGATAAGCATATTGAATATGCCAAGGATCAATGTGATATAGCCCTCTATCCGGAGTCTTATTTCCAGGATAAGGAGACGGCAAGAAAGTGCCTTCGCTGGGAGCGTCGTCTGGAAATGGCTATGGAGAACGGCCGTTTCTTCGACTTGCGCCGCTGGGGCATTGCTTCTGAGACACTGAACAAGTATTTCGAATCGGAGAAGAAAGATCAGTATGGAGAGCAAACATACGCACAATACTTGAAGGATGCCAAGTTCACGCCGGGCAAGAACGAGTTCTATCCGGTTCCATATAACCAGCTGTATTACATTCCTGGTCTTTATAAGCAGAATAAGGGATACGAGTAATGGCTCACCGGCATTTTTAAATCATTAGATGTTTCTTTAAATGTACTCAATTAATAATTTGACAATGAAGAAGATTTTTGTTTCAGCGCTTGTCGCTCTTTGCGGTCTCACCGCCAGTTATGCCCAGCAGGCTTCCTTCTTGAGCAATAACCACTGTCTCTATCGCATCAGCCAGGAGAGCCAGAACCAGAAGTGTCTCTTGCTCCCTGTGCAGGAGAGTGCGGAGATAGCCAATATTAAGGTGATTGCTGACAACAAGCAGGTGAAAGCCTTCAATGTGAAGTTGGCTAAAGACCACGTAGATTATTTTGTACCTCTTTATATGGATGAGTTTGCTGGCTTGAAAGGCCTGGCTCTCGATATCCATGTCAATGGCGATTATAAGAAGGAAGGACTGAACGCCCTCACCTGCTGGAAGCAGATGAAGTTCTCTGATTCTTTCGATATGAAGAATCGTGAACAGTATCGTCCCGTTTTCCATCACACTCCTGTATACGGATGGATGAACGACCCTAACGGTATGTTCTATAAGGATGGCGTATGGAATCTCTATTTCCAGTATAATCCTTACGGATCACAGTGGGAGAATATGACCTGGGGACATTCTACATCTACCGACTTGGTACATTGGAAGTTCCAGGGTGCCCCTATCCAGCCAGATGCAATTGGTACCATTTTCAGCGGTTCTGCCGTTGTGGATAAGAATAATACCGCTGGTTTGGGCAAGGGTGCTGTTGTGGCTCTCTACACTTCGGCTGGTGAGAACCAGACACAGAGCATGGCTTATAGTACAGATAACGGCAAGACCTTTACAAAATATGAAGGAAATCCTATTATCACCAGTACTGTGCCAGACTTCCGTGACCCTCACATGTTCTGGAACGAGGATATCAAGAAGTGGAATATGATTCTGGCTGCCGGTCAGCACATGGAAATCTATTCTTCAGATAACTTGAAAGATTGGAAATACGAAAGCTCTTTCGGTGAGAAGTATGGCAATCATGGCGGTGTTTGGGAATGCCCAGACCTGATGAAGATGAAGGTTCGTGGCACCGATAAGGAGAAGTGGATGCTCATCTGCAACATTAACCCAGGCGGTCCATCCGGTGGTTCAGCAACCCAGTATTTCGTAGGTGATTTCGACGGACACAAGTTTACTTGCGACAGCAAGCCAGAGGTAACCAAGTGGATGGATTACGGAAAGGATCATTATGCTACAGTTACTTTTGATAATGCACCAGAAGGTCGCCGTGTGGCTATTGCCTGGATGAGCAACTGGCAGTATGCTAACCAGGTTCCTACCCAGCAGTACCGTTCAGGCAACTCTATTCCTCGCGACTTAGGTCTCTTCGAGTATAAGGGTGAAACTTATTGCAGCGTGGTTCCATCTCCAGAGATGACAGCAGCAAGAAGCAAGAAGGTTGGCAAGAAACTCACAGAATCTTGCGAGATGGTTGTGAATCTGAAGGGAAATGCTACTATCACTTTGAGCAACGACAAGGGTGAGAAGGTGGTGATGCTATACGATGCCAAGGCTGAAACCTTCTCTATGGATAGAACCAAGAGTGGTAAGGTGGATTTCAGCAAGGACTTCGCTTCAGTCACCAAAGCTCCAACCTACGGCAAGATTAGCCAGCTGCGTATCTTCATCGACAAGAGCAGCATCGAGGCTCTGGATGCTGACGGCAAGATGTCCATGACCAATCTCGTGTTCCCAAGCAAGCCTTACAACAAGGTTACTGTAAAGGGAAAGGGTAAGTATCAGGTTTACGACATCAAGTAACTCATCTGTTAAGAACTGAATCTATAAGATAATTGTTTCTAAGAGTGTTACAGATGTAACAATGCAACAAAAATGGTAGCCGATGAACGATATTTTATGATATATTGTATCGTTTATCGCTACCTTTGCACCAGCAAAATAGAAACAATAACGCTAACAATTATGAATAAATCATCAAAATTGACAATCATCCCGGTGATGCTCTGTTTCTTCGCCATGGGATTTGTAGATTTGGTAGGCATCGCCTCCAACTACGTAAAGGAAGATCTCAACCTCAATGATGCAACAGCCAATCTGTTCCCATCGCTGGTATTCTTCTGGTTTCTCATCTTCTCGGTTCCAACAGGAATCTTGATGAATAAGATAGGTAGAAAGAAGACTGTACTCCTGTCTTTGCTCGTTACCGTTATCTCACTCCTTTTGCCCATCTTTGGCGAAAACTTTGAGCTGATGCTCGTGTCGTTCTCATTGCTCGGCATCGGAAATGCATTGATGCAGACTTCCCTGAACCCGCTGGTTTCTGTAGTAACATCAGGTAAGAACCTGGCTTCTACTTTGACCTTCGGACAGTTCGTAAAGGCCATCGCTTCCTTTCTGGCTCCATACATTGCCATGTGGGGTGCCATGGCAAGCATTCCAACCTTCGGTTTGGGCTGGAGAATCCTCTTCCCAATCTATATGATTATCGGAATAGCTGCAACATTCTTCCTGGCAGGTACACCTATTGAAGAAGAGAAGAATGAGGGTAAGGCTTCCGGCTTTGGCGAGTGCTTCAAGTTGCTCGGCAAACCTATCGTGCTGCTTTCCTTCATCGGTATCATGTGCCATGTGGGCATCGATGTGGGTACCAATACCACTGCTCCTAAGATTCTGATGGAGCGCCTGGGATGGACGCTGAATGAGGCAGCCTTCGCTACATCGCTCTACTTCATCTTCCGTACCATCGGATGTTTCACCGGTACAGTCTTCCTCCGCATGATGAAGACCCGCACTTTCTTCCTCATCAGCGTAGTGATGATGGCTTTGAGTATGATTGGTATGTGGGTAGGAGAGAGCAAGATGATGCTCTATATCGCCATCGCCCTGGTGGGATATGGCAATTCTAATGTATTCTCTATGATTTTCTCTCAGGCGCTTCTTGCTATGCCTGATAAAAAGAACGAGGTGAGTGGACTGATGATCATGGGACTCTTCGGCGGTACCGTCTTCCCATTGATTATGGGATTCGCCAGCGATGCCATCGGTCAGGTAGGTGCTGTGGCTGTCATGGCTGTAGGAGTTGTTTATCTCTTCACTTATATCCGCAAGTTATAATAAACAATCATATAATAAGGTGTAGTTATGGAAACAAAGAATTTAGATACAAAATATTGTGTAGGTTTAGGTGAGATTCTCTTTGACGTTCTCCCTAGTGGTTCTCAACTCGGCGGTGCTCCTGCCAACTTCGCTTACCACGCAGGTCAGCATGGTTTGCATTCTGTAGCCGTGAGTGCTGTGGGTAAGGATGCCTTGGGCGAAACAGCCCTTCGCATTCTTGATGAGAAGAAGTTGAAGTATGTAATGCCTGAGGTAGATTATCCTACCGGTACTGTTCAGGTGCAGCTCGACAAGGAGGGTGTTCCTACATACGATATCAAGCAGAATGTGGCTTGGGACAATATCCCATTCACTGATGATATCAAGGAGATTGCGGCCAATGCTGGTGCTGTATGCTGGGGCTCTCTGGCTCAGCGCAGCGAGGTAAGCCGCAAGAGCATCTATCAGTTCCTCGACCATACCCCGGAGGATTGCCTGAAGATCTTCGACATCAATCTCCGTCAGAACTTCTATACTCCTGAGGTGATTACCGAGAGCTTGAAGCGCTGCAATGTTTTGAAGATTAACGATGAGGAGTTGATTACCATCGGCCGTCTCTTCGGTTATCCAGGTTTGGATATCGAGAACAAGTGCTGGCTGATTCTCGGCAAGTATAATCTCGATATGCTCGTGCTGACCTGCGGTGTCAACGGCAGTTATGTCTTTGCACCGGGTGTGAAGTCGTTCCAGGAGACTCCAAAGGTAGAGGTTGCTGATACCGTAGGTGCTGGCGATAGCTTTACCGGAACCTTCTGTGCCAGCATCCTGAAGGGCAAGAGTATCCAGGAGGCACATGAACTTGCCGTTAAGGTAAGTGCCTACGTTTGTACCCAGAACGGTGCGATGCCTCAGATTCCTGAGGAATACACCCGTTAACCCCGCTTCCCCTATTGGTTATACATAGCAATATAAGATTATAGGTTTAAAGAATAGTTGATTTAAGGTTAATGTTAGTTAGTAAGCTGCACCTGTTCGTGAAGAATGGGTGCAGCTCTTTTTGCTAGGAATCTTGCTTTTCTCTCTTTCCTGTCACACACACAAGTCAGATAGATAATTACATAAAATTTGTTCATATGAAGGCTGTGCTGGGTTACTTATATGGCTGCATCGGGTTACTGATATGGCTGCATCGGGTTACAGATATTACTGCATCGGGTTACGGATATTACTGCATCGGGTTACGGATATTACTGCATCGGGTTACAGATATTACTGCGTAAGCTAACGGAGACGTATCTGTAAGCTTATCGAGACGTCTGCATCAGCTAACTGAGACGTCTGAACTCGCTTACTGAACTACTTGAATTGTCTTACTGAACCACTTGAGTTGTCTTATTGAACCACTTGAGTTGCTTGACAGAAGTGTGATACAGTTAAACTGCTGCTCTAACCGGATGTTCCTATCTCGTTTTTATTGTGAAATAAAACAAAAAAAGTTGGCTGCTTGGAATTAAAATGATATCTTTGCTTGTTGTTATTAATATGGCAGTTGAATAGTAAAGGAAAGCGTTTTGAATTTTGAAACAGGTAATTATCATAATATTATTGTGCTTTGCAGGTATCGCAGATATTTGCCAGGCTCAGGTGCGTCCTGACAGAAGGGACAATGCTGTCATTCCTGACAGAAGGGACAATTCTGTCAGGAATGACAGTTCTGAGATTCCGAATTTCGAGAAATGCTTCCGGCTACTGGAAGAAAACCGCCGTACCTATAACCGGTATAACGACAGCATCTTCCTGATTAAGGACCATGTGGCTTGGGTTAACTTCTTCAAGCGGCGTGCGTTGAAAAATACGCAGATTTTTATGGCTAACAAGGAAATCATCTCCACCATGCTCGATTACTTCAAGAAAGATAAGCAGCTGATTCCGCATCAGGCTTATCAGAATTTGTGCAGCGGTTTGAAGCGCTTCAATGACAGCGGTAAGTCTGATCCGTTCCTGGGCAGTCAGCTTTGTGATATCCTTCTGGAATATTATGGCAGCGGAAGATGCTCTGAAAACTTGAATTATGCAGGATTGATAGATTGTTACAAGGCCAAATGTCTCTACGAGATTTATAACCTGGGTAAAGATACCGTGGCTTTAAGAAAATCTTATGTGTTTCTGAAACGGGCAGTCCATGAAGACCGGTTCCGGTCGCCTAACTCTGTGGAGACTAGTCTGCTGGCATTGGAAAACCTGACAGTTACCAACTGGCTTTATTACAAGATGCAGTCCGTGGAAGAATTTCGTGGTTATGTAAAGGAACTCAAGCAGTTGCTCAAGTTGCCCCGTACCCATCAGTTGATAAACGAGAAGCATTATAAGCAACTGGAGGTAAAGGTAAATCATGCCGAAGAAAGTCTGGTGCGCAATGTGTATCTGGCAGATACAACCATTTTGGAGAAGCAGCAAGCCGACTCCCTGATGCGGATTATCGTAGCCGAAAATCTAGCTAATCCTCATCTCTCTGATCTCTCTTACTCCCGCACCCTGGTGATGCAGATGATGATGGGACAGATTACGGCGAAGGAGGCCATGAAGATTGCGAGAAGGAAATACCACGCAGCGATGAAGAATATCGGTGACAAGCACTTCGATAACGTGGAATTACGGAAGGTATTGATGCCTTATATGAACTATTTCTATCTGAATGATTTATCGGATATTTCTTATCGTAAGAGGCGGGCTGCGGTGAAGAAGATGTGTCAGAGCATCGTCACCATTTATCATCATCGCCTGGACCAGCAGTCGGATAATACGTATGTGAGGTATCTGAATATCCTCGCCACCTATCCCCGTGCCATCAAGTATCTGAAGGAAAAGGAGCGCATCTATTATCTCAACGAGCTGAATGTGGCTACCCAGGTTACCACCTACGCCCATTCGGTGCATGTGGCGATGATTGCCCAGAAACTGATGGAGGGCATCCTTGCCTATCAGCCGGAATTGCTGAAAGGTGTGTTGGGTGAACGGAGAAGGGGTAAGGTGTTCTTGGATCCCCAAAAGTGCATGGACTTTATCTACGAGGCAGCGATGTATCACGACATCGGCAAGAACGCCATCATCTCGGTGGTGAATAACGATTTTCGGCCGCTTACTGATGAGGAGTTTGCCATCATCAAGAGACATCCGGCTTTAGGTGCCGAGTTGCTGAAGATTGCACCTACCCTGTATGAGAAGTATCGTGATACCACCCTGGGGCATCATAAATGGTATAATGGCAAGGGAGGCTATCCTGAAGATTTCGACAACACGAAGTCGCCTAAGCGCATCCTGATAGACATCATCACTTTGAGCGACTGCATGCAGGCTGCCACCGAGCGTATCGGCCGAAACTACAAGGACGGAAAGAACTTTGATAGGGTGATGGAAGAATTCAGAAGAGATGCCGGAATCCGATATAATCCCGACCTGGTGAATTTCATAGATGCCCACGAGGATGTGGCACGCGATTTGGCTGCGCTCATCAACGAGGGGTGGGTGGATATCTACTTCGATATCTATAGCAGGTTTATGAGATGATGAGTGATTTAAAGGTAAAAAGGTAAAAAAGTAAAAAGATAAAAAAGTAAAAAGGTAAAAATAACTCCTTTAAAAGAAAATAGATAAAAGAAAAAAGCTCAGGGCAGATAGCCCTGAGCTTTTTTAATAGTATGATTTCTGTATCATTTACTTCTGGCATTCCTTGCAAGGAGTCCAAGGCTTCAACTGCTTGAAGAAGTCGTTGCCCTTGTCATCTACGAGGATGAATGCAGGGAAGTCTTCTACGGTAATCTTCCAGATAGCCTCCATACCGAGCTCAGGGTACTCTACGCACTCGATGCTCTTGATAGAACTCTGAGAGAGAACGGCAGCTACACCACCGATAGTACCGAGGTAGAAACCACCGTGCTTCTTGCAAGCCTCTGTAACAACATCGCCACGGTTACCCTTGGCAATCATTACCAGGCTAGCACCATGATCCTGGAACTCATCTACGTATGGGTCCATACGGTTGGCTGTGGTAGGTCCCATAGAGCCACATGGATAACCCTCTGGAGTCTTGGCTGGACCAGCATAGAGGATAGGGTGGTTCTTGAAGTACTCTGGCATCTCCTCGCCTGCATCCAGACGAGCCTTGAGCTTAGCGTGAGCGATGTCACGAGCTACGATGATGGTACCCTTCAAATTAACACGGGTGCTTACTGGATACTTGCTCAACTCAGCACGAACGGCGTCGATACCCTTGTCGAGGTCAATCTCGATACCCTTGGTACCCTCACCTGGGTTGCGGAGCTCCTCAGGAATCAACTCTGTTGGGTTCTCATCCATCTTCTCCAACCAGATACCGTCCTTGTTGATCTTAGCCTTGATGTTACGGTCGGCAGAGCAGCTTACACCCATACCGATAGGGCAGCTTGCACCATGACGTGGCAAACGGATCACGCGGATATCGTGAGCCAGATACTTACCGCCGAACTGTGCACCCAGACCAATCTTGTGAGCCTCTTCGAGAAGCTTGTTCTCCAAGTCGATGTCACGGAAAGCACGACCAGTCTCATCACCTGTTGTAGGCAACTCATCGTAGTACTTGATAGAAGCCAACTTCACGGTAAGGAGGTTCTTCTCAGCAGAAGTACCACCGATAACGAATGCGATGTGGTAAGGAGGACATGCAGCAGTACCCAGACTCTTCATCTTCTCTACGAGGAATGGGAGCAATGTACCCTCATTCTGGATAGTAGCCTTGGTCATAGGGTAGAAGTAAGTCTTGTTGGCAGAGCCACCACCCTTAGCTACCATCACGAAGCGGTACTCGTCGCCCTCTGTAGCCTCGATATCAATCTGAGCAGGCAGGTTGCAACGGGTGTTCACCTCATCATACATATTGAGAGGAGCGTTCTGAGAATAGCGGAGGTTGTCCTGTGTAAAGGTGTTGTAAACACCCAGGCTCAAAGCCTCTTCGTCCTCGAAGTCTGTCCATACACGCTGACCCTTCTCACCGTGGATGATAGCAGTACCTGTATCCTGGCAGAATGGGAGAATGCCCTTAACGGCAGTCTCTGCATTGCGGAGGAACTGGAGTGCTACGTACTTGTCGTTCTCTGAAGCCTCTGGGTCGCTGAGAATCTTAGCCACCTGGAGGTTGTGCTCACGACGGAGCTTGAACTCTACGTCGTGGAAACCCTGCTGTGCCAGCAAAGTAAGAGCTTCCTTAGAAACCTTGAGGATAGTCTTACCCTCGAACTCTGCTGTGCTTACGCCTTCCTTAGAGATAAGGCGATACTCTGTCTTGTCCTCTCCAATCTGGAACATTGGAGCATACTTAAAATCTGGAGTTTTTGCCATAATGTTTTTTGTTATTTAAAAACTGTTGAAATATTCAAGTCTAATTAATTCTCGTATTCTATTTCCTGGTCGAGGCTGTCTACGAAGTTGCGGAAAACCTCTTCCTCCACATCGCCCATGGCAAACTCTTTCTCTGCATCCTTCCGGATTTCTGCTATCCATGAGCGGCGTGCCTTGATATAATCTTCGTGTATGCGGTTGGCATCTTCAAGTGTGATTTCTCCGATGCCGTAGTAATCGCAGATCATCTGGTAGGTCCATGCCCACTGGTAGTCGCGATAGTTGGCATTGATTTCTTCAAATCGATCGAGCAGCTGTTCTATATTTCCGATGGTTCCTTCCTTCACATCCCTAACGATGCGCTCCTCTTCAGAAACCGGGAGCAAGAGTCCCGAAAGATCATCCCAATCGCCCACGCCAACATGGCTGGCAGGAGGGGTGATGGCTGGGTCGCGCTTCAGTACACGCTTCAATACGGCACCCATGTAGATGCGGAGGGCGATATCATAATATTTGATGCCCTTGTGGAGCGATGAAGCCGGTATGATATATTCGTGATAGAGATACTGCGAAACGTTATCGCCCGTAACCTCGCGCAGGTTTTCAAGAATCTTCTTACCCTTCAGAATTTCGCCAACAGAATAAGGTGAAAGCCAGTCGAAGTTAACGATGCTCTTGCGGTTCTCCATAGCACGGAGATCACGCTTAGGCCATTTCTTGATATCGCGGTACAGACCTACGGTAGTGATGTTTCTGCCTGGGATGAGGAACATCTTGTCGCCATCTGCAATGAGGTAGGCGAAAGGCAGGTTGCGGGTGTTAGGGTGGTGCATCAGCTTGCCGAAGCATACTGAGAAGGAACCCAGAGTGGCTGGCATCAGGAGATAAGCACCGCTGGCAGTCTTGGAACCGCGCTCCAGAATACCCCAGTGCATAGGTCCCATCTTGTAGGCATGGTTGGAGAAGTTGGTAGCAGAACCGGCGTTATAGAAGGAGAACATGCCTCCGATAAGCAGACTGCTCTTATGATGAGAAGCGGTGAAAGGACCGCAGAAGGCAGCACAAGCCTCGCCATTGCTCATATAGGAGTTGGCGAAGAATACGGAGGCTGATGCGGTAAAGCCGTTAGACAGCTGGCAGGCTTCGCCTACGAAGCAATCCTGTATCTTCACGCTGTTGATAACGCTGGCGCCTTCAGCGATGATGCTGTTTTCCGTAATAACGCCTGTGCCGATATACACGTTGCCATGAGCTGAGCCCAATAGCGTACAGTCGCTCAGACGGGAAGCACCATTCACTTCGCAATAATCATTGATTACGCAGTTGGTAATCTCCTTGGTATTGATAATCTTCACATTGTTGCCAATCTGACCTCTTTCCGGCATCTTGTTGTCGATGTCGTTCTTGATGAGCTGGCGAATCTTCTCCTTCATTTCCTTGTCAGGGAAATGCTTCACCATGAAGGCTGCGAGCTGGCTGTTCAAATCGCTGAAGAGGATTACGTTGCCTTCGCCAACCTCGTTGAGTACGCTCACAAGATTTCCTTCGCCGTAAGTAGCTCCCTCGGTGGTTTCCATGGTCGAGATGTTTGAGATGTAGCAATCATCGCCAATGGTATAGTTGTTGATGAAATTGCCTACGTTTTCTATCAGACAGTCGTCGCCTATGGTTACATTGCGCAAGGTGGCGTTGTTGATGCCCGAATGCTTTACGAAGCCCTGGCTCACCTCCACGTTCTTGTTGAAGGATCCGATGTTTACTTCGCCATAGAGCATCACGCGGTGCATGAAGTTGGGCTTGAAATCTTCTGATACATTGACTGAGGTCCAGTCTTCGGCCCAGCAGTCGTTATGTTTAAGCACCTCGATTTCCTCGGTGGTTAAAGGTCTGTAATCATTCATAACTTACTTGTTGTTGATATTGATGTTCTTACTCATAATCCTGGTACAGGAAATCGTTGTATGGATACTTCTGTACGTGCAACTCTCTTACTTTCTTGTAGAGTACCTCGCGGAATTCTTCGATGTTCTCCTTGTTCTTGGCAGAGATGAAGAGGCAGTCCTCATTGAGTTTTGCCATCCAGGTCTTCTTCAGGTCTTCCAACGGAATGTTCTCTTTCTCCATTGGTGTGAGGTCGTCTTCCTCTTTTTCTACCCAAGAGTAGTTGTCAATCTTGTTGAAGATAATCATCGATGGCTTGTCAGCGCAATCCAGTTCCTTGAGTGTATTCTCTACTACCTGAATCTGCTCTTCGAAGTCGGGATGTGAGATGTCTACTACGTGCAGAAGAAGGTCGGCCTCGCGTGTTTCGTCAAGGGTACTCTTGAAGGAGTCAACCAGGTCGGTTGGCAATTTGCGGATGAATCCTACGGTATCGGCAAGGAGAAACGGCAGGTTGTCTACCACTACCTTGCGTACGGTGGTGTCGAGGGTAGCAAAGAGTTTGTTCTCGGCAAACACCTCGCTCTTGCTGAGCAGATTCATGATGGTAGATTTACCAACGTTGGTATAGCCCACCAGTGCCACGCGCACCATTCTACCTCTGTTCTTTCGCTGTGTAGTCTTCTGCTTGTCGATTTCTGCCAGTCGTTCTTTAAGGAGACTCATTCTGCCGAGGATGATACGTCGGTCCATCTCGAGCTGGGTCTCACCCGGTCCACGCAGACCAACAGAACCCTTGCCGCCACCAGATCCAGAACCACCACCCTGGCGTTCCAGGTGAGTCCAGAGTCTTTGCAGACGAGGGAGCATATAACGATATTGCGCCAACTCCACCTGGGTTTTAGCCGCAGCGGTTTGCGCACGCATGGCGAAGATATCGAGGATGAGAGAGGTGCGGTCCAGGATTTTCACCTGCAGTTCCTGTTCGATGTTACGGATTTGTTTGGCAGAAAGTTCATCATCGAAGATAACCATACCTACTTCTCTATCTTCCTCCTCTTCGTTTTTGATATATTCTTTGATTTCTTCGAGTTTACCCTTACCCACATAGGTGGTCTGGTTAGGAGAAACCACCTTCTGCGTGAATCGCTTCACGGTGACAGCCCCCGCAGTATCGGCAAGAAATTCCAACTCGTCGAGATATTCTTTTGTCTTGGCTTCGTCCTGTGTCTTGGTAATCAGACCCACGAGTACAGCGGTTTCCGCCTTGACTTCTGATATTACAAATTCTTTCATCTATTTTCTTTATATATATAATAATGTGAAAAGATAGTGCAAAGATAGTGTAAAATACAGAGAAAACAAAATATAGCATCAATATTTTAACTTTTTTATTAATGTGGCAGAAAATATTCAAAAGACACAAAATGCACAGCTGTATTTTAGCCACAACAGCGCACAAATGGTCTTTTTGGTGCGCAAAAATTGTAAACGTTTACGTTGTTTTTTGCATAAAAAATCGAGAAAGATTTGATTTATATCAATATTTGTCTTAATTTTGCACCCAGAAAAAGAAATTGATTTTCAAAAACGAATAAATCATAACTACATAAAAAACACAAACTGCTGAAACATTCAAAAACTTCAAAAGCCTCGACGTGATGTCGGGGCTTTTTGTTTTCTTCTAATTCAGGAGCTTCTCCTCCCATTTATTTTTCCCGTTTTTGTATCTTTTTCGTTAGTTTTTACGAAAAAGAATGCTTTTTGAACAAAAAGTACACCCCTTTCTCACTGGAATAGCTTATCATTGCAGATGATTTTTGTTGTACGCTACAGTAACAGAAGCTGGAATGTCGGCTGTACTGCGTTACATCACAGAGAAGATAATAATTTCAACCTAACAATAAAATGAAAATGAAGCAAAAATTTTATATTACTGGTATTTTGTTGCTCGGCGCAGTTTGTGCGCAAGCCAACAATTATGAAGTGACATCACCTGATGGCAGATTGGCGGTCAAGGTGGAATGTGTAGATGGAAAGGCAAAGGTTGTGATTCAGCCAAATGGCGGTATTTTCATCAATTAGAATGCTGTTCATCTGCCGGTAATGAATCCGCAGAAACAACACATAATAAATAAAAAGGGGTGATTACAAGATCATCCCTTTTTTCGTCTTAAAACTAAATTAAAAACTAAACGAATAACAATAATGATGACAGCAAACTACAGCAGAAAGTGGATGATAGCAGGTCTTCTTGCTTTTTCGGCCTTTACCTCTCCAGTCATGGCACAGCACAATGGACTGGTAGATATGAGCCATAGCAAGGAAGCCCGAATGGTAAATATGCCTTTAGGAAGTACCCGTTGGACAGGTGGTTTTTGGGGTGACCGGTTCAAGGTCTTCTCTGAAACCTCGCTTTGGGATATGTGGAAAACCTGGGATGCCCCCGAGGTATCGCACGGTTTCCGTAATTTCGAGATTGCGGCGGGCGATGCAGAAGGCGAACATTGGGGACCACCTTTCCATGATGGTGATATGTATAAATGGCTTGAGGCATGTGCTTCAGTTTATGCAGTAACTCATGATCAGAAACTTGATGCTCTGATGGATCGCTTTATTGCCGAAGTGGCTAAGGCGCAGCGTGCCGATGGTTATATCCATACCCCTGTGGTGATAGATGAGCGCCATAAGGGCATCGATACGCATGCTCTCAAAGACCGGAAGGACGAAGCCGAAATCGGTATCACCGTAGGCGGAAAAGATGAGAAAGGTGCCTTTGCCAGCCGTCTCAACTTCGAAACCTATAATCTGGGACATCTGATGACTGCCGGTATCGTACATTGGCGTGCCACAGGTAAGAAGACACTCTTCAACTGTGCACTCAAGGCAGCCGATTTCCTCTATGATTTCCTGAAGAACCAGCGCGATGAGTTGGCGCGCAATGCAATCTGTCCTTCTCATTATATGGCAGCTTCAGAGATGTACCGTGCTACCGGCGACAAGCGTTATCTGGAACTGGCTGAGGGATTGATAGCCATTCGTGATGAAGTGAAGAACGGTGAAGATCACAACCAGGATCGCCATCCTTTCCGTGAGCAATATGAGGCGATAGGTCATGCGGTGAGAGCCAACTATCTCTATGCGGGTGTAGCAGATCTCTATGCCGAAACCGGCGAAAAGCAACTCATGAAGAATCTGTCCAGTATCTGGGATGATATCACCTATCGCAAGATTTATATCACAGGCGGATGCGGTGCCCTCTATGATGGTGTCTCACCTGACGGAACCACTTACGATCAGCCTAGCATTCAGCAGATTCATCAGGCATACGGCAGAGCATATCAGTTGCCAAACGAGACTTCGCATAATGAAACCTGTGCGCAGATCGGTAATATCTTCTTATCCTGGCGTATGCTCGAAACCACAGCTGATGCCCGCTATATGGATATGGTGGAGAACGAACTCCTGAATGGAGTCTTGCCGGGCATTTCGCTCGATGGTACCCGATATTTCTATACTCAGGCCCTGCGCCGTACGGGCGATTTCCCTTATGTGATGCGCTGGCCGAAAACCCGCCAGAAGTATATCAGTTGCTTCTGCTGTCCACCTAACACCCTTCGTGCACTTTGCGAAGCGCAGGAGTATGCTTATGCCGTGAAAGGTGATACTTTGTGGGTGAACATGTATGGTGATAATCATCTGAAAACAAAGGATGTTGATATGGAGATGACTTCTGGCTATCCTTATGATGGCAAGGTTTCCATTCGCATCAACAAGGCTAAGAATATCAGAACCTTGATGCTCCGTGTACCGGGAGAGGGTAGATATGAGGCGGTTTCTGCTACTGATTCAAAAGGCAGACAGACTGGTTGGAAGAAGGGAACCCTCGTAGAACGAACATTTGATATGAAACATCGTCTGGTAGAGGCTAACCCTTTGGTTGAAGAGAATAAGAACCAGATAGCCGTGATGCGCGGACCTATTGTTTATTGTTTGGAAAATGTGGATATCGATGCTTCTTCTGTTCCTGCTTCCTGCAAAGATAAGTATGGTAGGGTAAGCGTCAATGATATCGTGATTCCTGCTGATATCCAATGGACAGAAGTAAAGAAGACAATCGACGGTCACGAGTTTGTTGCACTCCAGGGTGAGGCGCTGCTTGCTGAAAAGGGAACAGCAGCATCCTGGCAGAAGAACCAACTTTACCGTACACTTGCTCCTGCACAGAAAAAAGTAAATATTACGCTCATTCCTTATTATGCCTGGGATAATCGGGGTAGTGATGTGGAAATGTCGGTTTGGCTTTCAGTTAGAAAATAATTATTTTTTAGTTATGAAATTAAGAAGAATCCTATTGCTGGGAATGCTGGGCTTCAGCCTCGCTCTCTCTGCTGAAAATAAGAAGATAAGCTATGTTCAGGTATCACCCGATTCTTCTCTCGCTGATGCGGTCCGCAAGGCTCGCGAGATGAGAAGATTGGGACAGGCTGATTCGGTAGTCGTTAAAATGCAGGCGGGGCAATACCGACTCTATGAACCTCTGGTGCTCCGTCCGGAAGACAGTCATCTCTGTTTTGAGGGAACGCCTTCGGTAAAGCAATCGGCAGGTACGGTGCTTACAGGAGCCGTACCGGTTACCGGATGGAAGAAACAGGGCAGATATTGGGTGGCTGATGTGCCTGATTTCAATGGACGTCCTATGGATTTCCGTCATCTCTGGGTGAATCATTCGCGGGCTGATAGGGCACGTAGCGTGAGTGATTTCAATCAGATGCCTCGCATCAGATGGGTAGACAAGAAGAAACGCGTCATCTGGGTTCCGGTTTCTGCTGTTCGTCAGCTTCTGACGGGTGCCAAGGATAAGGCGGGTAACAGCATCATCCGACCGGATGCAAGATATGCAGAGATGACGCTGCATCAGATGTGGGAGGTAAGCTATCTGCGCATCAGAAACATCCGTATTCAGGGCGATTCTGCTGCCGTATCTTTCCACGATCCCGAGGCTAAGATTCAGTTTGAGCGTCCTTGGCCTTCACCTATGTATAATTGTGAGCACAATTCACCTTTCTTTATCTCGAATGCGCTGCCTCTTCTGGATAAACCGGGCGAATGGTATCATGATATCCGTACGCATAAACTGTATTATATGCCTAGAAAAGGGGAGCGTATGGATGTTGCGGCGCCTGCTTTGGAAACGTTGGTGAAATTCGAGGGAACCAGAGAAAAGATGGTGGATGCTGTTACTTTCAGAAATGTAAACTTTGAGGTTACAACATGGAACCGGCCTTCTTATAAGGGACATGTGCCTTTGCAGGCGGGAATGTTCATTACCGAAGGTTACAAACTGCGCCCTAGTATCGACCGTGTGAACAACCATAAACTGGATAACCAGGATTGGCTTGGCAGACCCGCTGCTGCAGTTGAATTGCGCTATGCAAGCAGAGCGGTTTTCGATTCATGCTCTTTTAATCATCTGGGTGGCGATGGTCTCGATTTTGTCGAGGGTTGCTTAGATGGAGCAGTACTTAACAGTACCTTCGAAGATATAGCGATGAATGGATTGGTATGTGGCAGCTTTTCGCCTGCCGGACTGGAGACGCATCTGCCTTATCGTCCGCAGGATTTGCGTGAGGTGTGCAGCGGACTGCATGTCAGGAACTGTGAGTTTTCTGATGTTACAAACGAGGAGTGGGGGACCTGTGCCATCGCTTTGGGTTACGTCAGCCGTATGAATATCGAACATAATTATATTCATGATGTCAGTTATTCGGCTATCAGTATGGGATGGGGCTGGAACCGCGATTTGGTTGTGATGCATGATAATCGCATTCATGCCAATCTCATCGAGCGCTATGCTGCCCACATGTACGATTGCGCTGGTATCTACACGCTTGGCAACCAGCCTAACACGGTTATTTCTGAGAATGTGGTGCGGGATATCTTCCATCCTTCCTACGTACACGATCCTCATCATTATTTCTATCTCTATACTGATGAGGGTTCTTCCAATATTCTCCTGAAAGATAACTGGACGCCAGAAGAGAAATTTCTGAAAAACGCCTGCGGTCCTAATAATGTCTGGCAGAATAATGGTCCGCAGGTGGCTGATGAAATCGTGAAGAAGGCAGGAAAGATAAAGGAGTAGAGATGATGTCGAAAATGGAAACTGCTGTCTTTGCTAATTATAAAGTTTAAGGTTCAAAGTAAAAAGCTTATGAAATTTATCGGAATATGGATGGCCAGTATGATGCTGCCATCTGGATTACATGCAGCCACATGGCTGAAGAATCTGAAAGTGGAATATCGGAATAATCCACTGGCAGTAGGTGTCATGCATCCTCGGTTTGCCTGGCAGATGGAGGTTGATGATAAAAGTCGGGGAAATCAGCAGAGTGCTTACCGGATATCTGTTATTGATGAAACGGGTAAGGAAGTCTGGAATACGGGTAAGGTGAAGAGTACCGAATCGTTAGGCATACAGTATGCTGGCGAATCGCTTCGCCCTTCTACACGCTACCAGTGGCATCTTACAGTCTGGAATCAGAAAAACGAAGAACTGCAGGCTTCTTCTGCTTTTGAAACAGCCTTGGTGCTGGGTACAGACTATAACCATCCTGTCACGACAGCCGGAAATGGAGCGTATCTGGCTTGGGAAGGTGCTAAATGGATAGGAAGAGGTAATGCTCCCGTGATGTTCTATGCCCCTTATTTCCCAACCTTCCGACTTCATTACGAACTGCAACTCGATAAGAACTCGAAGTCAACGGCAGCTTCCTTCATCTTCGGTGCCAACGATCCCAGACTGATGGATCGCAATAAGAATCTCTTAGGGGTATCCAATGAGAAGGATTCTTCTTATATCCGCGTTGAACTTGATATTGCACCTCTCAGAAAGTCGAAGCCAGCCCGTATCAATTTCTATCGTCGGGGCTACAAGGTCGGTGAGACGGATGCCGCACCTTTGGTTTCCTACGATATTCCTGCTGCTGTTATCAACAGGCAGAACCAGTATGCTGCCCATCAGATAGATATTTCGATGGATACCGGTGCGGCTACTCTCTTCCTTGATGGAAAGGAAATTGTTGGCGAAAAGGTAGAAATCGATACAGATGGCAAACGGCATTCCGTAGGTAGTCTGATTCTGAATCCTACAGGAGAACAGGGTAATAACTATATTGCCTATCCGATGCTTGCCGATTGGGGATATTACGTGGCTAAAGGTCAGAAGGCTACTTTCAGCCATGTTGAGGTAAGAAACTTTAAATCGCCTCAGAATGTGGTAGCTGCTCCTTTACAGCAGCTCTCTGCTAACCAGCTCTCTGCTAACCAGCTCTCTGCCAGCCAGCTCTCTGCCAACCAGCTCTCTGTAGATGGAAAGAAAAAGGGTGCGCTTGGCATCTTTGCCTTCAAGGAGAATACTGCACCTATGCTTCGTACAGAGTTTGCTACCTCTGGCAAAAAAGTAAGAAAAGCCCGTCTTTATGCTACAGCCCGAGGAATCTACGATATCTATATAGATGGTAAGGCAGTAAGTAAAGCTTATTTCAACCCTGGTACTACAGAGTATAACCGTACTCATACTTATCAGACCTTCGATGTAACTTCTTTGCTTCAGCAGTCGGGTGAGCATGCTATCGGAGCCGTCCTTTCCGAAGGATGGTGGAGTGGTGGTGCCACCTATGTAACAGGAAATTGGAATTTCTATGGCGACAGGCAGTCGTTAATGGCAAAGTTGCAGATAACCTATGAGGATGGTTCACAGCAAACCATCGTTACCGATCCTGCAACCTGGAAAAGCTATGATGATGGCGCTGTAAGATATGGCAGTTTCTTTATGGGTGAGGTATATGATGCACGCAAGGAACAAGACTGCAAAGGATGGGCGATGCCTCATTTCGATGACAGAAATTGGCAGACTGCGGTAGAAGTGAAGGAATCTGATTTCAAAACTACTGAGGATTTCCAACTCCTCCCGGATATGGCTGAGGCTATCATGCCTGTTGATACCCTGACGGCTCTCAACTGTGTAGAATCGCGCAAGGGAGTTTATGTCTATGATCTCGGACAGAATATGGCGGGTGTTCCTCTGGTACATTTCTCTGGTTTGAAACCTGGCACGGAAGTAAAGATCCGTACAGCCGAAATCAAATATCCTGATTTGCCAGCCTATCAGGATCATGTAGGCATGATTATGACCGAGAATCTGCGTGTGGCAACTTCGCAGGATGTTTATGTTGCCAAGGGAGGTGAAGAGACTTTCTCGCCAAGATATACCCTTCATGGTTTCAGATATCTAGAGATTACGGGTGTTGATGCTCCGGTAGCGCCCGACCAGGTAAAGGCGATAGTAGTGAGTTCGATGAATGAGCAGGCTTCGCAGTATTCTACCTCCCGTTCTGATATCAACCGCCTGTGGCTCAATTCGGTATGGTCTACGCGTTCTAATTTCATGTCTGTTCCTACCGATTGTCCTCAGCGTAATGAACGTCTGGGTTGGATGGGTGATATTTCCGTATTCGGACGTTCGGCTACATATATTACCGATGCTTCCCAGTTCTTGCGCCGCTATCTTATCTCAGTCCGTGATTTGCAGAGTGCTAAGGGACAGTATCCTGATGTGGCTCCAACCAATTGTGGTTTCGGTGGCTTGCTATGGGGTAGTGCCGGTGTAACCTTGCCTTGGGAACTCTACCAGCAATATGGCGACAAGGCTATGTTGGCTGAACATTACGCATCGATGAAACGCTATATCCAGTTTGTGCTGGATGAGTATGTGGATAAGAAAACAGGACTTATCGTACAGCATCATCAGTGGGGCGATTTGGGCGATTGGCTCAGTCCGTCTTATGAAAAAGATGATAAGTCACTCGTATGGGAATGTTATTTCATATTCGATCTGGATATTCTTACCCAGATGGCACAGGCATTGGGCAAGACTGAGGATGCGGCATGGCTGACCCGGTTGGCGAACGAGCGCAGGGCATTCTTCAGGAAAACATTTGTGGATGAGGCTACAGGCAAGACCATCTGTTCGTGGTATGATGCTGACCGCAAGGGACAGTTGATTGATACCCAGACATCTTATGCTCTTCCTCTGGCATTCCATGTGGTAGATGGTGACTTACAGAAGAAGATGGCGGCTCATCTCGCTGCAGCCATCAAGACTCCGATGGCCGGTTATCCAGCTTATTCGCTCCTGACGGGCTTTATCGGTACCGCTTGGATCAGTAAGGCTCTTTCGGATAATGGTATGACCGAGGAGGCTTACCGCTTGCTGCAGTATGAGGGCTATCCTTCCTGGCTTTATCCTGTAAAGAATGGAGCCACTACGATTTGGGAGCGTTTGAACTCTTATACGGTAAAGGATGGATTTGGTGAGAACAACAGTATGAATTCGTTCAATCACTATTCTTTTGGAGCTGTGGCATCGTGGATGTACAATTACTCTCTCGGTATCTGCCGTGATGAGAAGTCGCCTGGTTTCAAGCATTTCATCCTGAAGCCGGAGGCTGACCCTACGCGTGGCATTACTCATGCCGAGGGTTATTACGATTCAATGTATGGAAGAATCAGCAGCCGTTGGCAATATACCGATTCCGGCATCCGTTATGAGTTTACGGTTCCTGCCAATACGACAGCATCTCTCTACTTGCCAGCCCCTGCCGTCTCTTTCATTTCAGAGAATGGTAAGCCGTTGAAAAAGGCATCGGGAGTCAGATACATAAGTGGTGATAAGGACCTCCATCATTTGGAGCTTGCCTCTGGAACCTATCAGTTTGATGTAAGACAGAAATAACTTGCTAAAGTTCTGTAAAATAAAAAAGAGGGTGTGTCTTGAACTTTTGACACACCCTCTTATCTTTATGATTAAAACCTGTTTCCTGCGGATAGATGATCTGCTGGGATTATTGGTTCTTGAAGACCAATCCATCTGCATCTGTATGATCGATGGTAATTGGCTTCTCTCTGCTAACCTCTTCGGCAAGAATCTTCTTGCTCAAATCGTTTAATACATAATCCTGTATAGCACGTTTTACAGGACGGGCACCAAACTCCGGATCGTATCCAACCTTTGCCAGATACTGGATAGCAGCAGGAGTCCAGCGAAGTTCAAAGCCCTGAGGCTCCAGCATCTTCTTTACTCGCTTCATCTGAAGTTCTACAACCTCGGCAATCTGCTCCTGGGTCAATGGCTTGAAGGTAATGATATCGTCAATACGGTTCAGGAACTCAGGACGGAATGTCTTGCGCAACATCTCATGGCTTGCGTTGGAAGTCATGATGATGATGGTGTTCTTGAAGTTAACTACACGTCCCTTGTTGTCAGTCAATCGACCATCGTCCAATACCTGCAACAGGGTATTGAATACATCAGGATGCGCCTTCTCAATCTCATCGAAGAGAACCACACTATATGGTTTGCGGCGTACAGCCTCGGTCAACTGGCCACCTTCATCGTAGCCTACATACCCTGGAGGCGCACCGATCAGACGGGTTACGCTAAACTTCTCCTGATATTCACTCATATCAATTCGGGTCATCATCGACTCGTCATTGAACAGATACTCAGCCAAAGCCTTGGCAAGTTCAGTCTTACCTACACCGGTAGTACCCAGGAAGATGAAGCTGGCAATAGGACGCTTAGGATCCTGCAATCCGGCACGGCTGCGGCGAACGGCATCACTTACAGCGGTGATAGCCTCGTCCTGTCCGATGACTCTCTTGTGGAGTTCTTCCT